>Ga0208299_1000510_pt1 | contig 35809 bp, 43 predicted proteins | sample 15_taG_FD_184089 | JGI IMG/M metagenome (GOLD analysis project Ga0208299, IMG submission 184089) | Marine viral communities from the Subarctic Pacific Ocean - 15_ETSP_OMZ_AT15312 metaG (SPAdes) (version 2) | ecosystem: Environmental > Aquatic > Marine > Oceanic | place: Pacific Ocean | collected... | reverse complement strand
GGTGCCAGCGATGAGGCCATAGCGATGGGCGCGTGCATGGCGACCGGGTGCGCGGGCTCCGCGTGGTTCGGCGGGCTCGTGGTCGCGATGGTGATCTACTCGCTGCTGAGGCGCTAGCGCGTAGCCCTGCTGGGCTGGCTGGAGGACTGAGATGCCGAAGATCGACGATAACTACGACACCCTGCTGGTCGCCGCTGACCCGAACGAGGAGCCCTGGTCCTCCCGGGAGCTCCGCGTCCTGGCCGTCGGGATGAGCAAGTGGGAGTGGCCGGACCCGGTCCGCAAGGACCGCCTCCCCTCCCTCATCGCCTTCACCCCGTCCGAGGCCGTCGCCGACGTCATCGTCCGCTGGGAAGACGACATGGGCTTCACCGACGCGGAGGTCGACGACGAGACCGCCGGCGCGGTGACCCGCTCGGTGCCGGTCCTCGGCTCCGTCGACACCGATCTGTCCGGGCAGGAGAAGGTGATTATGCGGCTGAGCCGCAAGCTCTTCACCGAGGTGGACCCGACGAACTGGTCCCGCGCGGCGCAGCACGAGCTCGGTCACTGCCTGGGGCTGAGCCACAGCGACGGCGGCATCATGAAGGGCATCAACCTGAGCCCGTCGATCATCACCCAGAAGAACCGGGAGGACGCCGCCGTCCTCCGCAAGCAGGGGGTCGTCGGCGTCGACAGCCTCGAGGGAGACTGAAGTGCAGTTCTTCGACCAGTGCATGGAGTCCGTCTTCTCCGCCATGAACGTCCGGCGCTCCGGCCCCGAGGACGCCAAGGAGACCTACATCGACATGACGGTCCTGGTGGAGGTGCCTCGCCCGGAGATCGCCGCCGCCATCGACGTCAGCCTGGTGGCGCTGCTGTTCGACAACGCCCGGATGGCGGTGAAGTCCGCCTCGCCCAGTTCGCAGGTCCACTTCCCCCGGCAGGACCTGGCGATCTCGACGAGCCCCTTCGAGGCGATGTCCGACGAGTGCGTCGCGACGATCATCGACGCGGCGACCGTCAAGGTGAAGACGCTCTACCCGTCGGACGAGAACGACCGCGGCGCGAAGATGAAGGTGCAGTTCTCGTTCGTCAGCCCCGGCAAGCGCGAGCTCGCGCTGATGGCCGAGCTCATCGGCGAGCCGGTGTGGTTCATCGGGTCCGACTCGATCAACCAGGACGACCCGAAGAAGAAGAAGAGCAAGGACCCCGACTACGTCGAACCGCTGGAGGGCCAGGAGAGCCTGTTTCCTGGCGGGGTTTCCGAGGTCACCGTGTCCTCCGGCGGCAAGTCGGTTACGTTCAAGAGCGGGGACGCGAAGGCCCTCCGCGAAGGTGCGAAGACCCTCCGCGCCGTCAAGTAGGGAGCGATCATGACCGAGCCCATCGAAGCCGAGCTCGTCGACGACGACATCACCTTCCGGTTCGACATCGACCACCAGGGCCTCTCCCTGGAGATGGGCGCGTGGAGCTTCAGCTTCATCGTCAAGGTCGTGTGGGACGCCCTCGTCCGCGGCCTGAACCTGCTCTCCAACATCTGGAACGCCTTCCTGGCCATGATGTCCGGGCAGCCGATCCCGCACTTCAACTTCTAGGAGACGCAGATGTCCTGCCCCGACGACACCGACGGAATGGTCAAGACCGGAGTGAACGAGAACGCGGAGGCTCGCGCTGCCGCGGCCGAGCTCCGCCGCCGCCTGGCCGACGAGAGCAAGACGGCTTCGCCGGCGGCGCGGAAGCGCCTCCAGGAGCAGCTCGCGGAGGCCGAGAGGAAGCTCGAGTAGCCGGGACGAAAGCGGTCCCGGATGGTGGGTATAAGACGGGTGCTTCGACAGCACCACGTTCACCCACAACGAAGGACATTCATGCCCATCAAGCGACCCAAGGGCGCGCGGCCGGACCAGACGCCGCGCCGAGCCCTCGGCATCAAGTGCGGATTCAAGCTCCCCAGCACCTACCCCACCGGGGTCCCCTACATCGTCACCCGCTACCTCTCCGAGCAGGGGTCAGCGGCCTACAAGGAGGACGAGGAGAAGGGCGCCATCGTCCTCCCGTGCCGGATCGTCGGCAGCCAGGAGAACGGCAGCACCTACGACTTCCACGTCGAGATCGAGCACCCCGACCGGCACGAGGCCCGTCGGCGAGACACGCACGACCCGGACACCGACCCCGAGGTCATGGCCTTCGCGCCGTGGACCTTCAAGCTCGGCCGTCGGGAGAAGAAGACGATCGAGGCGTTCCAGCGGCTCCGCTCCCCCGTGACGGTCATCCGGCTCCCGGAGGTGGAGATCGCCCGGCCTCTCCCGGACTCCCTGCCGTACGGCATCAACCCGAAGCACATCAGCATCCGGCTGGCGATGAACGAACTCTCCCGCGAGGAGCGCCAGGCCTACTTCGCTGAGCACGGGTACTTCCCCGACTTCAACTGCTTCGCAGAGGCGTTCCAGGTCTGGGACAACTCGAAGAACCGTCCCTTCTGCCGCGGCAACGCCGAGACCGCCGACCGCTGGGACCGGGAGACCGGCCAGCTCAACAAGGGCATCCGCTGCATGCCGTGGATCAAGGACCCGGAGACGGGCGCCCCGAACCCCCACGTGTGTGGCTACCGGGGGAAGTGGAACGGCACCAACTTCGAGAAGCCGAAGAACTCCTGCTCGGAGGCCATCAAATTCGCCTTCCGCGTCGCCGGCGTCCCCAGCTTCTGGCACTACCAGGTGTTCACGAAGAGCCCGACCACCGCGGGCAACATCCGCCCCATGCTCGACGCGGCGCTCGAGTTCCGCCCCGACGGGCAGGTCATGGGCTTCCCGATGGTGCTCTCGGTGATGTGGAAGACCTTCACGCCCACCGTGAACGGTCGAGAGTTCAAGACCGAGAAGCCGATCTGGAAGCTCGACGTGGACGGCAAGGTGGTCACCAGCCTGAGCCGGCAGTCGGTCAACCAACTGCTCGACGGCAACGGCCCCCAGCGCGCCCTCGCGGCCCCCGCGGTCGCCGACGTCTCGCCGACGGACTCCGACCCGCTCGAGTTCTACCCGGAGACCGACGACACCCCGCCGGAGCAGCCCTCCCAGGACCAGGAGACCTGGGTGGATTTCATGCTCAAGCACGAGCCCGCGCGCTCGGTCTTCAAGCGGCTCGAGTACACGGTGGCCAAGGGGCGGAAGGTCCTGGACACCTACCAGGCGAAGTACCCGGACCGGGAGCGTGACGCCCTCACCGCCGGGTTCCTCAAGGCGATCCGCGCGGCCGCCACGAAGAAGGAGAAGGCGGCGGCCGCGAAGCCCCCGCCGGAGCCCCCGGAGTCCCATGAGCCGCCGATGGACGTCATCGACCAGGACGGCGCGGTCGTCACGCCGGTCGACGAGGCCGGGGTCGAGGGGCTCGAGGACGAGAGCGAGTTCCTGTAGTGCGCCGGACCCTCTCGGTCACCCTTGCGCTCGGCGCGTGGGCGGCCGAGGGGTTCCGCCCGGCAGCTGCGGTGATCGGCATGAGGCCGTCCCACGACCAGTTGCTCGGCGTGAACCTCCCTGACGAGCACTACGCCCGGGACTTCCCGGACATCCCAGATGGCACAGGCGTCTGGATCCTGACCTGCGACGTGGAGCTCCCCGTCGCCTACGACGAGTACCCAGAAGACGAGGTGTTCGCGCTCATCGGACCGGAGCAGCTGCTGTGGCTGCCCGCGACCGCTGAGTGGCGCCACGCCAACCAGAGAGACCTCTACATCCTCCGCGGCGAAGTGCCGCCCGGAGAAGGAGACGAGACCAGATGACAGACCGATACGGAGAGCTGGTGCGCAACAACGTGCGTGGCCAGAAGGCAGAGGAGGGGCTCAGGCTCCTCAGGGAGGCCCGGGAGGCCTTCAAGGTGGCAGGGTCGACGGACACCCTCAAGCGCGTGCGCGCGGCCATCAGGAGCGCTGAGGGCGCCGTCCGACACGCGAACAACCACCCCATCCGGCAGTTCATGGCCGAGCGCGCAGAGGCCGCCGAGACCGAGGCCGCCTGATGGCCGTCGACTGGAACAACCCCGTCTCCTGGATGCTCCTGCCGGCCTCGAACTCGAGGCTGATGCAAGCGCAGTGCGGGTTCAGCTTCAACCAGCACTACGGGCTCCGGCGTGACCCGGCCTACGTCTGGGAGAACCTGGTCTTCGGCGCCGACATGCACAACCTGTTCGAGGAGGCGCTCCTCCTGCGGCAGGACGACCTGGACGCCGAGATCCCGATCAACGACCTGGTGCAGAAGCACCTGAGCCCGCGGATCGCCAGCCGCGCCGGCGAGATGTCGCACCTCGCCGACATGTTCGTGAAGCGGTTCAAGTTCTCGGAGAACGTCGAGGGGGTGGAACTCCGCCTGGCCTTCGACGGCCGGCTCCAGCCCTGTGGCTACAGCGACGCCATCTGCAACTCCTGCAAGATCGTCGTGGAGGACGGGATCCCCAAGGGCGGCAAGCGGGAGGACTACCCTGAGTGCCCCAGCTGCGGGTCCTGGACGCACCCCCAGGCGATCTTCCGCGGCATCATCGACGTCCTGGAGATCGCCAACGTCATCGGCGGCGCGCGCCTCGCCATCGTCACCGACCACAAGACGCAGATGAACCTGCTCAATGCCGAGGAGCTCGAGCGTCACTTCCAGCTGGTCGGGTACGCGGTCCTCGTGCACCTGCTCCGCCCGGACGTCGACGCCTTCCGCCTGCAGATCTACTTCGCGCGCTACGGGGTCACCCGGTACTACGACGTCGGCCCGAGCCACTTCGACCGATGGAAGGCCATCCTCCGCAACCGGCTCAAGCGGGTGCTCGCCTACACGGAGCAGGACCTCGAGACCGCCAGCCCGTGCAACTACTGCGACCTCTGCGAGTACAAGCCGGTCTGCCCGGCCATCACCGGCTGGGTGGAGGAGCTCAACGGAGAGGCGCCGGAGATCCTGACCGACGAGGACGCGCACAAGGTGGGGCAGCGGTGGATCGCCCTGAAGGCGCTGGTCAAGGACTACGAGAAGGCCTGCCGAGCACGCGTCTCGGTCAGCGGGCCCATCGACCTGGGCTCCGAGAACGAGTACCCGGTGATCCGGTTCAAGCCGGTGCACGGGAACGAGTTCCCGGTGGCGAAGATCTACCCGATGCTCATCGACGCCGGCGTGGACCCGGAGCAGATGGGCAACCTGAGCGCGACCCGGATGAAGTCCGTGCTGCGCAAGCTGCCGGACGAGGTGCGGGAGAGGATCATGGCCGAGGCCCCGAAGAAGCTGACGACCCGCTTCGAGGCCAAGAAGGTGAATCCCCTTGACTGACCCGGTCCTGATGAACTGCTGCCTGTTCGTGGACGTCGAGAAGGCGGACAGGCAGCAGGTCATGGCCGCGGTCCGCGCGATCGGCGGCCGCCCCCTGTCGGAGGACTGGGCCAAGGATTGCACCCTCCGGTTCGACTTCGCGCACCTCCCGCAGAAGGACCTCTTGAAGGCTGCGTGCTCCATCGCGGTGCGGGCGGCAACGCTCATGGACGCTGAGCTAGAGTGGCTCGTCGGCGGGCCCATCCGGCCCGGCGTCCTCATGTGGACCCTCACCGAGACCCCAACCGGAGACCATCATGGCCCTGCCCACTAGGACACACTCGAAGAAGAGCAAGCGCGGCGTCGAGCTCGTGCACGACACCCCCTACGAGGCCGCCTACTCGGCCTTCCGTCTCGCGCTCCAGGAGCACGTCGGAGAGGGCGTCCCGTGCTGGGTCGATGCCGAAGACATCGACATCGACACCTACGGCGGCGACGACAAGACGGGGTACGGCTCCGGCACCGCCCGCTACAAGACCACCTCCGCGGACGGTCAGCGGATCGCCCCCCGCAAGGACTGCAAGTGGGAGGTGCGGTGGCGCCTCGTCGACGACAGCGGTCTGCCTCGAACCGAGCTGATCGACTACACCATCACCTGAACAACGGACAAACCACATGAGCGGAAGACACCGGCGCGCGCTCGGTGACCTGCGGACGTACGTCGCGGTCCCGTCGCAGCCCTACTTCATCGCGGAGGCGGCAGGGGAAGAGCCCCTGACCTCGGCGAACATCCTTGAGATCATCGCGAACCAGACCCTCGTTTCCATCGAGCGGACGGCCTTCGACATCGGCCAGGTCCTGATGCGCGACTCCTACGAGAAGAGCATCGCGAGCGCCCGCAACCTCGTGAAGGAGATGAAGGGGCGGTACGTCCGCCGTGCCCAGTTGGCCTTCATGCTCCCCGAGTCGGCCCCGCTGTCGCGGTCGGGCGACGAGGAGCCCTGGGACGACGAGGTGCTCAAGCTGGTCGTCGCGATCCTGCAGGACACCAAGGACGACATCAGCGGGTCCAAGCTGGTCGAGGAGACCTCGCGCCACAGCATGAGCCCGTTGGCGCACGGCGAGTACATCCTGGTCTTCTTCGACGCCCTGACCGACGACTTCGTGAGCGAGCTCGTCGGCCTCTTCGCGTCGCTCCTGGATCGCCACGACGCCGACGACGGGATCCGCCCGATCCTCAACGAGGTCGTGCTGCAGCAGCGAGCCGCCCTGCGGGGCTTCCTGCGCCGCTACGGCGTGTGGGTATAAGGGCTCTGTAGGCCCTTTCACCATCAACTGGAGACGAAGTGACGCAGCAGCGAAACTGTTACAAGGACGAGGGTAGGCCGTGCAATGCGCTGTGCACCGCCTACAACGAGGAGAAGCTCGAGGGAACCCACTGCATCGAGCTCGCAGCATCATGGGCGAAGGCACGAGGACTCGCGTCCCTGTCCGCGTCCATCAACAAGATCAACACGACCGTCACGCTCCTCGCCCAGGCAGTCGGGCGGTGAGCGGGCGCGGCACGCTACCTCGGTGCGTGCACCACCCGGCTGACGATCCAGCTGGACTCATCCGGGAGGGGGAGCCGGTCGTGCAGTACACGGCCGGGCACTTCCCTCCCGGGTGGGAGGGGCTCTTCGTCGAGACCGTCGGACGCGTGGGCTACGCGCATCGGTCTTGCCACGAGCAGAACCAGCGAGGAGACGATGAAGGAGTCGGTCGAGAGACACCTGGGACAGGACGTATCCCTGGTCCTGGAAGGTAGGCCCGTGCCCCTCCGAGGGCGCATCGAAGAGGTCTTCAGCAAGACATTCAAGTTCGTCGGGAGCAGCACGGAGTACGACCTCCGCTTCGACGACGTGAAAGAGATCAGAACCGAACGGAGCAACGCATGCGCCTAGAGACCCTCGAGGCCACCGACTTCCGGTCCATCCGGGAGGCGAGCCTCAAGTTCGTCCGGGTCAACTGGATCCTCGGCCACAACGCGGAGGGCAAGACCACGACGCTGAGAGCCATCGACGCCGCCCTGATGGCCAGGGCGAGCAAGCACGTCGTCAACGCCGAAGCCAGGTCTGCGAAGGTCAAGCTCTCGGTCGTGGCGAACAAGAAGACCGTGAACCTGGAGATGACCCGGTTCCGGTCGAAGGTGAACACGCCGGTCGTCAACGGGCGTGCCCTGCCGCGCACCCAGTACATCGCCGCGATGAACGACCTGCTCGGCATCACGGCGCCCGTCCTGGACGCCGTCCTGTCGTCTGGGAAGTTCATGGATCTGGACGCGTCCAAGCAGGCGTCCCTGGTCCTGGCCGCCGCCGGCGTGACGCACGAGTGGGACGACGCCGAGACCGCATTCGCGGACTGGTGCGAGGACCAGAAGATCGCGCCGTTCAAGCTGACCGAGGTGCTCTCGCCTGTCCGCCTGTCCGGCCTGGCCCTGGTCGACGAGATCTACGACACGGCCTACAAGCTCCGGACCGCAGCAAAGAAGGAGGCGGCCCTGGAGAGCCAGCCCGCCCCCGAGCCGCACACGGACGTCCTCCAGTACGTCGGGAACCCCGGCCTGCTCAAGGGCCTGAAGAAGGAGGCGGCGGAGCTCTCCGACCGGATCCCGAAGCTCCAGCAGAAGCTGTCCATGCTGCGGGACCTCTCCAGCATCAACGCCGGCGAGGATCCGCGCACCGAACTCGAGCGCATCAACATGGACGAACTCAGGGGGATGGCGGCGGATCTGCGGTCTCGCCGAGCCGCAGTGCAAGAGGCCGACGGCGTTGTCGTGGCCGCAACCGCAGCCCGGGACGCCGCGAAGAAGATGCGCGACTCCCTGGCGAAGGAACGCTGCCCGTTCGGGGTGAAGTGCGACTTCAAGAACTGGGCGCCGGACGAGTGGTCCGTGCTCGAGGCCAACCTCGCCTCGCTGGAGGAGGACCTCGCCAACGCCAGCAAGGCGCGAGCTGAGCTGGTCCCGGTCTCGACCGCCGAGATCAAGGCCCTCCAGGAGGAGAAGGCGCGGATCGAGTCCCTGGAGCGGAAGGTCGAGGTCCGAGCGAAGATCCTCGAGCGCATCGGTGGCGGCGTCGACGCCGCGGCCGTCCAGCTCGAGGCAGAGCAGGCGAGCGGGCGCAAGTCGGCCGTCTCGCGCCTCCTCGACCTGATCCGCTCGCACGAGCGCGCGGTGACGAACTTCGAAGGGGTCACCCGGCGGCGCTCGCTGGTCGAGCAGCGCGTCTCCCGACTCGACAGCATCGTCAAGGGGTTCGACAAGCCGATCCGCTTCAAGATGGTGGGCGGGGTCATGGACGGCTTCGTCGGCCCGATGAGGGAGGCGCTGACCCTCTTCTTCGGTGCCGACTTCGAGTTCAAGGCGACTGCGACGGGAGGGTTCAACCTCGAGGTCATGAAGAACGGGATCCCGCTGCCCTTCAAGGAGCTCTCCAAGAGCGAGCAGCTCATGGTCTCGACGGCGGCCCAGCACGCCATCGCAGTGCTCGCCGGCGCGAAGATCTTGATCATCGACGCCGCCGACACGATGCGGGGCTCGGCCCTGCAGCGGTTCATCCGGGGGCTCTACAGGCTCTCGAAGGGGTACGAGACGATTGTGGTAGCCTCGACGACTGGAAGAATCACCCCTGAGGCGAGCCCTCTGCGGAACCGAGACAGCTTCCCGGACACGCAGATCGTCATCGTCGAGAACGGCACCCTGCGGGCCCTCCCGCAGTTGTCGCCGAAGGAACTGAAGGCCCTCCAGTAGGAGGGAGGAGACCATCACCGTGCATGGGAATGTCCTCGCCCTCCGACTCACGCCCGAAGTACTCGACTCCCTCGCGAGGGGGAGGAGCGTCAACCGGGTCCACCTGGAGGGACGCGTCGGGACGCATCCGGAGACCCGGAACGTCTCCCAGACGCTCAAGGCGACCACCTTCCGACTGGTCACCGCCGAGTCGTGGGGTGGCCCCGACCGGCCGAAGTACCACCCGAACATCGTGACCATCGAGGTCCTCGGCAAAGACTCGGACCGCGCAGGCGGGTTCCAGGTCGGCGACTGGGTGATGGTCGACGGGTACATCAGGACCGAGGTTCGGGGGAGGGACGAGGACATTCGCATTCGCACCTACTCCGTCAAGGGCTACGACCCCGACGGAGAACGAGGAGTCCATGAACGAGGAAAAGCTGGCCCTACAGCGTGAGGTGATGGAGTTCATCAAGCGCTCAGCACCCGAAGGTGCGATCGCGTGGGCCAAGAAGACAGAGCCGCACAAGACCAACATCGCCGCGGCCAAGGAAGCCGTCCGTGCAGCCCCGGTCCCGAGGAGGGAGCTTCGGCGCTACGCCGGCGCCTTCATGCGGGCCTTCCGGGCCTGGTTCGACGAGAAGTACCCCGACCCGCTGACCCCCGAGGTCGTCAAGCAGCTGACCATCCGGGAGATCTGGCACTCCGGGAAGCGGGTCACCGCGCTGCAGTGCTCCGGGGCCTCCGGGCCGTTCAGCATCACCCCGCGGAAGTCGAGCGACCCCGAGCTCGCGCCGTCCTTCAGCGCAGCGGAGATGGAGCTCCTGCGTGTGCTCCCGATCTCCAGGGACCTCATGGTCGAGTCCGGCCTCATCGACGACAACGGATCGCTCGACGGCCTCATGTCGTCGGTGATGGCCACGAAGAGGATCTTCCCGGGCGCGCTGGTCACCGAGGTCACCGACTTCATGGGCGACAAGCACAGCATCCTCCCACGCGCGCTGCAGGACGCCTGATGGCGACCGAGGCCCAGGTCAGCAACGCGATCGTCAAGGGGCTCCGGCTCTCCGGGCACTTCGCGTTCAAGACCAGCGACAAGTTCACCGCCGGCGTTGCCGACATCCTCGGCGTCTATTCGAACCTCCCGCTCCTGGTGGAGGCGGTCACCGTCTCCTTCAAGCCGGGAGGCAGCTTCTACGGAGGCAAGGCGATCGCCATCGAGACGAAGCTGGTGAAGTCCTGGCCGAAGAGGGGGACCTCGAAGGTCCTGCAGCACGAGCTCTCGCGGCCGCAGGTGAAGTTCCTCGAGGCCGTGAGCGACCGCGGGGGCCTGGCCTACGTCGCCCTGGCCGGCCCCTGCGACCGCCCGGGGGTCGAGGTGACCCTGCTGCCATTCGGCGCCTGGGACGAAGGCTCAGAGCCCCACGATGGGAAGAACGTCACCCTGGAGTGGCTGCAGTTCCAGCAGAACGCCGCGATGAGGACGATGCGCGGCAACTTGACCAAGGGGTTCCTGGCTGCAGCCGGGCCCCTGGAGGCATCCTTCCGGTAGGAGGGGGGCCTTCCCTTACCTATGGAGACCATCACGATGAGCGAGCCCGCGAAGAACCCCTTCCAGAACGTCATCTTCGACGAAGACCCCGAGCACACCGAGGCCGAGTGGCGCGAGCTCGGCCAGGACAGCAAGGTCGAGTACGAGGAGCTGCGCCACCGCGTCGCGCAGGTGCCGAAGGAGGCGAAGACCGCCCAGCCGCTGAAGTTCCGGAAGTTCAAGCGGGGACGCTGCAACGGGGACTGGGCGTGGGACAGGGACAACATCGTCGTCCACCTGTTCTGGGGGCCGCCGCCGCGCGCCCACAAGCACCGCATCTGCCAGATGCTCGCGCCAGCCATCCACGGGGTGATCGCGAAGGACATGCACGTCACCATCCGGGCGACGATGGCGACGCAGGAGAACGGCGGCCCCTACACGATCATCTTCCACATGATCGCGCTGAAGCCGTCGGCCGAGAGCTGGTTCCTGAGGAAGATCCTGCCGGCGCTGACCGCGCTGAACCCGTACGCGCTGTAGTCAGCGGTTGAAGACCGGTGACTTGTAGCCGCTGCTCCGCAGGTTCTGTTCGATGTCGGGGAAGCGGTAGGACCCGCCCTGCATCTACTCGGCGGTCTGCTTGTTGATCCGGTCGAACCGGGAGCCGGAGCCGGTCCTCGCCTCGGCGAGGTTCTTGGCCGTCTTGTCGGCGCCCTTCTTGACGCTGGACCCGAGCGCGGCCGCGCCGGCGAGGGCGCCTCCGACGATCCCGGCCTTCGTCTTCCACCCCGAGAGCTTCTCCACCTCGTCGGCGAAGCTGTTCCAGAACACGTCCTGCATCTGAATCTCGGGCATGACTACGAGGCCTCCTGCACGGCGACCGGCACGAGCTGGTCGAACTGACTGCTGCACGCCTCGAGGAGCAGCACGCTCCCCGAGCTGATGCTCATCTGGTGTCCCTGGATGTAGCAGTTCTCGAGGTAGAACTCAGCCCAGTCGAGGTCCGTCTGGTCCCGGAGCAGGAAGAGCATCCCGTACGGCTGGTTGAACAGGTTCGACCCGAGGTTGAAGACCGCGCCGCCGTAGCCCGGGTTCGGCCGCAGCTGCTCCTCGCTGAGGAGCTCGTCGTCGAGCTCGAGGTTCGCGAGCGTCGCGGCCTCCAGGCCGGCCATGTCCGCGCTGACCGCGCCGTCGAGCACCGTCCACGCGTACTTGACGCGCATCAGGCTGTTGCCGTTGAAGATCACCCGGCCCATCGAGAAGCTGCCGACCACGCGCCCGGGCACGAAGTAGCTCCGGGCCGAGCCGATCTCGAACACCCGCTGCAGCTGCTTGCTCTGGCTGACGCCGGCGTTCTCGACCAGGCCGATCGGGTACACGGGCGGGTCGTCGCCGGTGCTCTGCGGCAGCCGCGGCGGGCCGGCGCAGATGAGCGTGCTCTCGGCGTTGATGAACTCGCCGGCGATCAGGTCCTCTTCCACGTGGATGCTGTGGAAGTCCCAGGACCCGATGCTGGTCGTGACGTCTGAACGGGGCATCGCGGACTCCTACGCGCTCGCCTGGAGGGTGAGGACGATTCGGTTGAGGGGCACCGGGAACCGGCCGTCGACGGTGACGAGCAGCGTGTCCGGCTGGGTGGGGCTCTCGACGACCGAGAGCAGCTTGCTCCCGGGCTTCATCTTCCCGCCCAGGCGGGCCACGCGGGTGTTGACGAACTTCTCGACCAGCCCGCCGATGCGGAGCTTCACGACGATGAAGAGCCCCTCCTGGACGTTCCAGCCGCCGATGAGGCCCTCGATGGCCTCGATCATCTCGGAGGACACGCTGTCGATGTTCTTCGTCATCGACAGCTCCTGCAGGAGGATCGCCGAGATGTCGGTGGTCAGCTGGTGGCGGATGTAGATGCCCTGGCCGACGCCGTCGTTCTCGAAGAGCATCACGCCGCCGCCGGCGATGGTGTTGAGCCGCGTCTCGGTGCGGAAGTAGTCCTTGCCGCCGACCCGGGACGTGAAGCCGGTCAGGCCCCGACGGGTCAGGCCCTGCTGGCTCGGCAGCTGGTCGACCAGGGCGCCGACGGCGGCCGCGAACGCCCAGCCCGGGCAGTTCGTGTCGACGTTGGCCACCGGGATGACGGCCGTGTCCGGCTGCACCATGACGATGCGGCGGCTGGAGATCGACGGGCTCGAGGCGATGCCGGCCAGCGCCGTCGCCTGCTCGTCGAGCGTCATGTCCTTGACGACCCGGTAGGACACCGTCCGCAGCGGACCGACGATGGTGCCGAGGATGCTGGCCGCGAACGTCAGGATGTCCTGGGTCAGCGATGCGATCGTGTGGTCGGTCGTGATCAGCGGGCTGATCGCCGACTTGTAGACGACGTGGTAGGTCTGCCGCGGTCGGTAGGCGGCGGTCAGTCCGCCGACGTCCCACTCGATCGTGCCCGCGATGGTGTCGTCGTAGGGCGTCGTCAGCGTCAGGGCTCCGGTCGTCTCGTTCACTGTGCCCGCTGTGATTCCGACACCGGTGATGACGCCTGCCGCGTCGGTGGTTCCCGAGACGAACCCGGTGTAGGTGCAGACCCAGTCATCGCCGCTCTGGTCGACGCCGTCGGTCTTGTCGATCGTGACGAGTCCGCTGTCTCGGTCGATGCTGCAGGCGCCGAGGTTGAGGGTCAGCGTGCCGCCGGCGACGCCGGTGAAGACACCCGCCGCGTTGACGTCGACGGTGGCCCCGTTGACGACCAGGGTCAGCGCGGTGGCCGCCTTGACCGGCGCGGGGATCGAGAAGGTGTAGACGGCAGCGGGCGCCGCCGGACCGGCGACCCCGATGTCGGCACCGACGATGTCGACGTCGCCGGCCAGCACCAGTGTCTCGGCCACCATCGGCGCCTCGACCAACGCAGCCGGAGATGCGACTCCGGCGACGATTGCCTGACCAGCTGCCTCCGTGACCTCGCCGGTGACGTCGTCACCCGTCAGGGTCGCGCCCACGGTGATCACGCCGGCCGCGACCTGCGTGATGGGGTAGGTCCCGGCGTCGGTGCCCGTCTCGATGACCAGGTCGTCGCCGATGACGGCGCCGGCGAACAGGTTGTTCTCGTCGGTGAAGGTCCGCGTGGAAGGGGTCGCCCAGCCGTCGAACGACTGCTGCGGGCCCTCGGCCTGGGTGATCTGGAGCTGCTGCCCCGCGATGACGCCGTCGTCGACGAACCCGGTGGCGTGCGCCACGTCGGTGAAGGTCAGCCCGCCGGCCTGCACGCCCTCGGGGGCCGTGCTGAGGGTCGTCGTGTCGGCGACCGTCTCTTCCTGGGTGATCCGTCGGCGGCAGAACGCACCGATGCGGAAGTAGGTCTTCACCGAGGCGAGCTCGCCGCTCTGGTCGTCGACGTGCGTCTTCATGGCCGGCGCGAGGGCGTCGCCGGTCATGCTGCAGACGACCAGGGTGTAGACGTCCTGCTCCTCGATGAGGGCCAGCGCCTCCGCGAAGGCCGTGGCCTCGCTGGTGTAGAAGCTCTCGTCGTACCCGATCGCCCAGACCGGGTTCGAGGTGTTGGCCAGCGCCATCTTCGCCGCGAACCCGAGGGGGTTGGCGGGGATGAGCGCGTTGTCGCCGGCGACGTAGTCGGCCTGCAGGGCAGCCAGGTCGGCGTAGCTCTTCAGCGTGGCCTTCGTCTCGTCGAGGGCGCGGTAGCTCGCCTGGAGGGCCGCGCTGACGATGGGGAAGCCGCCGCTGGTCAGGCCGGCGGGGATCGTCACGTTGGTGGCGGTGAGGACGACCTCGAGGAAGTCCCAGTCGATCCGCGGGAGCGGGAGGTCGGGACGGTCGCGCTGGATCGAGTAGCCGATCGGCGTCGAGGGCCCCATGAAGGACACGTGCACCGTCGGCGTGCTGGGTGCGGCGGCGGGCCAGACGGTCGCCAGCGTCAGGGCGCTCGCGCTCGCGACGGCGGAGATCGGGATGAAGGCGCCGGAGACCGAGTCGAACAGGGCGAGGACCTGGCCGGCGTCAACGAGGGTCTTGATCGCGGTGAAGTCCGCGGTCCCGGCCGCCACCGCCGCGCTGGCGTTCGTGAGGGTCGCGGTGCCCAGGCTGAGGCGCGGCGCGGAGACGAAGCTCCCGTCGAGGTTGACGCCGTTGACGTTGCCGTCCTGGAGGCTCAGGACGTCGATGCTCCCGGCGAACGTCGTGGGCTCGCTGACGACCAGCTTGTCGCCGACGGCGACGCCGAGCGCCGACAGGTCGTTCGTCTGGTCCTCCCAGGCGCTCGCGCCCGGCTCGATGGAGTCGGGGATCGCGGGGCGGATGGCGGACATCGTGTCGCCGGCGACCACCGCGACCGGCCACGCGCCGCCGGTCCAGGTGATGGTCCGCGCGGTGGTGTCGATGGAGTCGATGACCCGCCACACGTTCGGCGTGCTGTCGAAGCTGATGAAGTCGCCGACCTGCAGGAGCAGGGCATCGGCGTCCGTCGCCGCGTGGACGGTCCAGGCGAGGGTCGTCGCGTTGATGAGGTGCGCCCAGGTGCCCGTCGCGCCAGCCGCGAGGACGAGGGGCGTCGGGACGTGGTCACCGCCGAGCGTGGTCTCGCTGAGCGTCTCGACGACGACGTTGTCGAGGTTCAGGGAGACGTCGAGGTTCTCGCTCGCCAGGGCCAGCGGGTCGTCCTCACGGATGTCGACGACACCGGCGCTCCCGAAGGCCGCCACCAGGCTGCCGCCGGTGTACGAGCCCATGGCCTCGTCGGTCACGATCTGGAACGCGGGGCCGATCACGACGACGGGCTGCGCGGGCGAGGACGTCGCGACCGCGGAGACGTCCAGCTCCTGAATGACTTCGATTCCGGGCGGGGTGTACGGCATCTAGGACTCCTGCACGGTCATCAGGACACGGGCGAGTTGAGAGGGTGCATTCTCCCTCGTTGCCCACGCGCGCTGCCATGATGCCACGATCGTGACGGATACGACGACCCGAAGGTCCTCGGCCCCAACCTGGATCTTTTGCTCTTCGCTGATGCTCGAGCTCTGGATCTTGAAGAAGCCGAGTTTCCTGCTGTAGTCGTGCAACTCGGTGAAGAACCGGTAGACGATTCCGCCGAGCTCGTCGGACGTCATCGAGTCTTCTGCGATGGCGTGTACGACGACCGCGCCGCTCTCCATGCCGTGAAAGTGCTTTTCGCCTGTCCGCAGGTCGAACTGCTTGAGCTTGTTGACCCCGCCCTGGCCGCCCCAGTGGACGTCCTTGCGGTGGGTGACCAGAGCTGGGATCTGCCCGACGTTCTCGAGCTTGAACGACCCCTTGTCGTGGATGAGCACCCTGCTCTCTTCGGGCCTGTCCGAGTAGTAGAACTCGTCGCCACCCTCGAGCGCACCGAAGTAGAGCTGGAGGAACTCGAGCACGCCCTGCACCAGGAAGCGGTGCGGGGCGTGCCTCTTGTTCGGGAACCTGACGCTCCGGCGTTCGAGAGCGGGCGATGTGGCTGGCGAAGACAACTACTCGCCCCCTCCCGGGGCTGTTACGCCGACCAGGCCTCGACGGTGATGACGTCCGTGGCGACGATGTCCTGGGCGCCACCGGCGGCCAGGGTGCACTCGATGGTGTCGCCGACGATCGCGAAGGTGTCGGAGGGTCCGTCGACGGCCGCGGCCGCCGAGCCGAAGCGGGGGAGGCCGCCGGCGCTTCGGACGGACACCCGGAAGTCGACCGGCGTGAACGTGAACGCGAAGGCGATCAGGGTGTCGGTGATGTGGGCCGCGGTCACCGCGGTCGGCGCGCTTCGGCCGTAGGCGCGGCTTCCCGCCGCCCGTCCTCCGAGCGTGTTGACGTTGATGTTGCCCTGGACCCAGATGCACGCCGCGTCGGTGACGCTCTCGGCGAGCACGATGCTCGGGTCGCTGGCGAGCACGGAGCCTCCGGGCGCCGTCGCCGCCTGGCAGGTCATCAGCGTGCCGTTGACGGCCGCCAGCACGTTCTCCGTGCCGTCTTCGATCAGCAGCGGGCCGCCGCCGCCGACCGCGAGGATGCCGTCGGCGATGCCGGTGCCCGCGCCGTTGGCCGCGGCGACGAGGTTCACGAGGGTGGCCGCGGCGTTGCCGCCGATGAGCACACCGACGAAGGCGTCGTTGCTGATCGCCGTCGCGGTCGCCCGGAACTCGTAGACGTCGGCGCCCATGGTCAGCGTGTCGCCGGCCGTGGGCTGGTTGACGCCCTCGTAGTCCCAGATGGGGACGGATCCGCCGTCGGAGTTCAGACCGACGCGCGAGTGGTCGGTGCCGTCGCTGGCGATGTGGGTCGTGGCGTCGGGGTCGATGCCGCCGGCGGCGATGCCGGTGAAGTTCGTGGCCACGAGGGCCGGGGTGTCGCCGACGCTGACCAGGTCCGCGTAGGTCAGCGGCGTGGTGTCTCCGAACGCGGCCTCCCAGACGCCGTCGGTGCCGGCGCGGAGGGCGGCGACGGTGACCTTCGTCAGGAGCATGCCGGTGTCGGTGCCCGCGATCAGCTGGTCGCGGGTGAACGACTCGACCCGGTTGGTGATGCCGAAGGACGTGGAGCGCAGCGTCAGCAGGTTGGCGGCGTGGGAGACGACCTCGTAGAAGCCGTCGTTCGCGCCGTCGTCCTCGGAGCCGGTGATCATGATGATGTCGGCCGCGCTGAACGCGCTGCCAGCGGTCGTCATCGTCGGGTCGCTGACGGTGTCGACGCCCGCGGTGACGACGCCCGCGCCGACCGTGGTGTCCACCGTCGCCGTCGGGAGGACGTTGACCACCAGGCCACCGACCTCGGCCACCGCCGTGCGGTAGCTGGAGTTCAGGGACAGGAAGTTGGCGACGAAGTCGACCGCTTCCGCGCCGGTCGCGCCCGCGAGGGCGGCGTTCACCTGGTTGGCCCAGGCGTTGATCTCGTCGCGGTGCTTGTCGATGCCCTGGCCCTTGTCGGTTCGGAGCGTGGTGACCGGGTTGTCTGCGGGCATGTTCAGGTCCCCTTGAGGTGTCGCGGCCTACGGCCGGGCTCTTTCGAGTATGGCATCGAGGCCGCTGAGCGACTCTCCAACAACAGCCGAAACGGTATCACGGATGATTGGCTCATCCAACGAGGCACGAGGGTACAGGATGTCTTCGAGTTTCGGCAACGAGACTGCGCCCTGGGGGCGGGTGCTGACGAGCATCCCGTCGCCCAGGACCGTCGCCTGGAAGATGGCGTTCTGGTACTCCGGCGACACCTCGCCCGCCAGCGCCTGCCCGTTGTTCAACTTCGACTGGACCTCGCGCGCGAGCTCGCGCAGCACCCTCGGCTTGAGGGACTCGCCGCCGGTTGGAGGAGTGGTCCTGACGAGGGTGAAGCGGCCCATCAGAACTCGTGCAGCTGGCGCTCGGAGACCAGGGTGTCCACGAGGCCTCGGATCACGGCGTCCGAGACGTCGAGCAGCTTCGTCACGGCGCTCCGGGGCATGAGCTCGAGGAGCAGGACCTGCTGGATCGGAACGCCGCGCTTCTCGGCCACGATCTTCCGCTTCTCCACCTTGTAGCGGTCGCCGCTCTGCGCCTCGAGCAGGACGTCCCCCGGGGTGAACATCGGGTACATCGGCCGCCAGACCGCGCGCTGCGTCGTCTGCGACTGCCCGAACTGCGTCATCCGCATCATCTCCTCGGGCACGTCCTTGTCCAGCCAGACGGCGATCGGGTCGTGGTAGGGGTGGACGAACCCGGTCCCGAGGCAGAGGGTGCAGCTCTTCTTCGAGCGCTTCGACACCACGTCCCAGCACTTCGTGCAGCGCGGGCCGAACGTCCGCTGCCTCCAGTAGACGAAGGGCACCCCGGTGATCGTGTCCACGAGCAGCGTGTGCCGGGAGATGATCTCCTGCGCGATGAGGTCCGGGTTGCCGTACCAGGTCGTGACCTGGCTGACGACGTCCGGGTCACCCGCGCGCGAGGCGCGCACCCGGTAGTACAGCTTCCGGTGCAGGCTCTCGAACGGGGCCGTCGAGTCCACGTACTCGTGCGGGTCCGAGTACACCTGTCCGCTGGTCAGCGTCAGGAAGTCCGCGAAGGAGGAGTCCTCGCTGCGCTCCACGCTGAAGGTCACCGCGGCCAGGCTCTCGTTCGTGTCCACGAGCTGCCACTCGACGACGACCTGGCTCGGCGGGCCCCACGCCAGGCAGGTGACGTGGACGCCGCTCCCGCTCCGGTAGTAGGTGTCGAAGGCGATCGGCACCGGCTACTCCGTGGTCGTCCACCATCCGGTGGGCCAGTAGGCGCTGTGGATCCCGCCCCACCCAGACTGGATGTTCGCGGCGATCTTCGAGTCGACGAGGGTGTGGTTGTAGTCCTGGATGAACTCCCGAACCCACTGCATGTAGAGCTCGGTCTTGTCGAACATGCGGACGCTGATCCCGCCGCTGCTGTACGGGAGTCGGTTCCGGGCCTGCAGGATGCCGGCGGAGCGGATCAGGTGAACCGCCCCGCCGTGCAGCAGGAGCCAGAGGTTCGGGTACGAGTCGATGTCGACGGGCGAGAGCGGCGGGTTCTTGGCGTTGTACTCCGCCACCGTCAGGTCGAGGGCGAGGTCCAGGTCCTCCGGCGTGTGCTCCTGTGCACGGAGCAGCCGGTTCAACTCTGGGTAGTCCCGAACGAAGCGTCGAAGGAGCTTCCGGGCCGTAGTACGCGCAGCAGACTCAGCCATCGGTCAGCTCCTCGACAGAAGACTACTCCAGGCCGGACTTGAAGAGGTCGACGAGTCCGTCGACGATGACCTTGCGGCTCCGCCCGCTGACGCCCTTGTCCTTGGCCTCGGCCTTGATGTCGGCCCAGGACGCTCCCTCGAGGCGGGCGACCTCGGCCTCCACGCGCGGGTCGAGGGCGGCGGGCTCTTCCTCGACCTCCTCGGCGGCCTCCTCGGTCTCGACGGCGGCCTCCTCGGTGACTTCCTCGGTCTCGGCGACGGCCTCGGCGGGCTCGCCCTCGGTCGGCTCCTCCCCGACCTTGTCGATGTCCTCGAAGGACACCGGCTCGGCGGTCGCCGCCGGCGGAGCGATCTCCTCCACCGCCTCGACGGCGACCTCGACGACCTCTTCCACCGCCTCGACGGCGGCCTCGACGACCTCTTCCACCGCCTCGACGGCGGCGGCCACCGGCGCCGGGGCGTCCGCGGGCTTCGGCTTCAGGTCGAGGCCGACCTCTTCCCACTCGATCAGGCCGGCCTCGCGGAGCCGGACCAACTTGACGGAGATCCCGTCGACGATCTCGCTCGCTCCGCCTGCGGTCGAGCGACCTGCACTGCGGATCTGGACTCGTCCGGGGGAGAGGTTCTTGACTCGGTACATCTCGCTGCTCCTGTTCGTGGTGCTGGTCTCTGAAAGCCCGAAGGGGCGACGGGAGTCTACCCCATCGCCCCTTCGGGAACTCTATCAGCCGGGCTGGGTAGCCCTGGACCGCTACGTGAGCAGACCGCGGGCGACCGCGTCGCGGTTGCCGAAGCCGATCGCCCGGTAGTACCAGGACTCCCAGCTCACGATCGACGCGCGCTTCTCGATGTAGAACCGCACGTCCCCGAGGATGTACGAGTTCCCGAGGTAGCCCGGCGCGGCGTAGAACCACATGGTGCCGGCGCCGAGCAGCAGGTCGCCCGAGCCGTCGGCGCGCGCCATCGACTTGATGGACACGATGAGCTTGTGGCCCATGATCTGGTTGTACTTGTAGCCGTTGACGACCATCTCGCCGGCCAGCTGGTCGCCGATGTCGGACGCGGGCAGCGTGATCCAGTCGTTCCAGTCCGACTTGTGCATCACCACGCAGTCGACGGCGAGCTCGTCGGAGTCCTCGATGAGGTTGAGGCAGTTCGTGATGAACGAGCGGTCGACGGGGCCGGCCGCGGTCAGCGACTTCGCGGTGTTGTCGCAGATCTGCCAGGAGTACTCGAAGAACGTCTGGTCCTCGACGCGGTCCATGTCGCGGACCGTCTGGTCCTCGATGGTCTTCGTGACGGGGTAGTCGCTCGCGAGCAGTTCGCCCTCGTCGGCCTGGAAGCGATCGGACGCGATCTTCCAGAAGGGGATCTCGTAGCGCTTGCCGTTGATGTACCGGACGTCGGGGGACGACCGGAAGTTCATCGCCGAGGCGCTGGAGTTCTGCTCGATGTCCACGATCTTCACGAGGAGGTCGTGGTTGATGGACCGCTGGCAGTCCTCCTTCGTCACGGTCTCGGGCGGCAGGATGCCGCGGTTGACCGCCTTCTCCCGCAGTCGGATGCGGACGTACGCACCGCCGGCCTTGTTGGCCTTCTCGATGCCGGCGGGCTCGTCGAGCCGTCCGAGGAAGAGGGTGTTGAAGGACTCGGCGTCGAAACCGGAACCGGACATGGTGGGACTCCTTGGGTCAGTCGATCGTTCGATGGGGCCCGGGTGTCGTTCCCGGGCTCCCTCAGGGGGTCAGGCTACCCCAGCGGTCAGCTGGGGGCCTAGTACTTCAGGTACTCGATGTAGCCGGAGGCGTCGGGGCCGCGCAGGAGGATCCCCAGGTTGGGCTGGCTCACGTCGCTGGCGAGGCCGAGGAGCCCGTCGCCGGCCTCGACGATGGTCGAGCCGAAGGCGGTGTTGATCACGGTGACGTCCGCGGCGAGTCCGCCCCAGACCGTCAGGCCGGAGCCGACGTCGCCGGCGGCGAGCGAGGGGTCGAACGCGCCGGCGTAGCCGAAGGCCTGGCGGACGTAGTACTGCGTCTTGCCGCGGTGGGCGCCGAGCAGCATGGTGAGGAGGCTGAGGCGGAACGAGTCCGGGTGGCCGCTGACCCCCTGCGAGTCGTAGTCCGACCAGGTCGGCGCGGCGCCCTGGAGGACCTCGGCGCCCGACGCCGGCTTCTGCATGTTGGAGCCGGTGAACTCGAGCCAGGTGCCCACGCGAGCGCGGCCGGTCGAGATCGCGCCGGCCGTCGCCGGGGCGAAGTCGTCCTTGTCGATCTTGTCGACGTCGGTGAGCGGGAGGAAGGGGTCGTCGGCGCGGTAGTTGATGGGCGTGATGGGCATCGAGAGGTCTCCAGTTGGTCCCGGGCGGAGGGTCTTCGGTCCCCCGGCCGGTCAGTTCTCAGAGCTCGCCGGTGAAGACGAACCTGGTCAGGGGGTCATCGCCGCTTGCCCCACCCGGAGCGCTGGCAGCCTTGTCGATCATGAAGTCGGGGAGCGTGGGGGCGAACTCGATGGCGGCGCGCGTCAGGTCGGCGCCGCGGCTCTGCACCATGGCCAGCTTCTCGGCGAACTCTTCCCGGCTGGTGATGGGCGGGATGACACCTCGCTCGACCATCTCCCAGACGACGTCGCCGGCCTGCTTCTCGAGCTGGGCGGCGGAGAGCTTCTCGATCGCGTCCTTGTTCTGGACAGCGAGCTCCTCGATCTTGGCTGCGGCTTCCTTCATCAGCTGCTGCTCGGACATCGCTGCTCCAGTCTTGCGAAACGCCGGATCATCGTAGTAGTACCCGAGCTGCCGAAGCAACTCCTCATCGGTCTGCTCGGGTGCCTGAGCCTTGTTCCGATGCAGCATACTACCGAGAAGCATCGCAGCCGCAACAGGGACGGCTACGCCCTTCACCTTCATCAGAGGCTCGCTGACCGCCTTCACGCTCCGCTGCACGTGCATCGGGCCGCCGCCCGGGCCTGCGCCGGGCACCGGCAGGAGCTCCTTGCGGGTCATCAGGCCCTGCATCCAGGAGGGGGCCTTCTTCGACAGCGCAGCGCCCGCGCGCTCGTCGGCGTTCATGAGCGGACGGGTGAGGTTCTCGTAGGTGGTGTCGAGGAACCGCTGCTTGTTCTTCCGGCCGCTGAGGCCGGATAGCGTGTCCACCACGAAGCTGCCGGTCCCCTGGCCGCCGTACTTCGCCTTCCTGGCCGCAGCAAGCTCGGGGGTGACGTCTGCAGGATCGGCGAAGACGTTCGGCATCTCTACGAGATCGTAATGCCTCGAGGGCGCTCACGGTCACGATCTCTTCCGCGTCCCAGCATGTACCCACCACCCAGGGCGGCGAGCGCGAGGGGCGCGGTCCTCGTGAAGAGCCTCTTGTTCACGTTGGCGCTGACGCCGCCGAAGCTGACGGGCACCTTGCCCTTGTCCAGCCCCATGCTCTTCCGTGCGGTCGAGAGAGCGCCCTTCGCGGCTCGGTCTGCCTGGTCCTGCAGCGTCCGCTCAGCCGTGGGGCGGTCCAGGCCGGCCTCCATGAGTCCGCGGATCTGAGAGCTGCGATGCAGCGCGTCCGCCGGCGCATGCTTCGCGGCTCGCTCGAGGTTGAGCGCCTGGTTCTTCAGGTCGAGGGTGTCGGCCACCTGCTGGGCCTTCGCCGAGCTCCTGGCGTAGTTCGCCTCGGACTGCAGGAGCTTCTCCTCGGGGGTCCGGTGGAAGGCTCGGCGGATGTTGGTGGCGAGGCCCTCTTCCGGGAGGTCCTGCCACGGGAGTTCGAGCGCGACCTTGTCCATCCCGGAGACGAAGTCGCCGATCTCGCTCCCGGGGTGTCCGTCGAGAAGCCCCAGCGCGATGACGCCGGCGGTCTTGTCGAGCTCGGGCTCTTCCCCCGCCAGGAGCGAGCAGACGTCAACGAGGGTCTGCCGCATGACGGCCGCCGCCGCGACCTTCTCGGCTTCCTCGTCTTCCTCGGGCTCGTCCTTGTCCTCTTCGGCCGGCTCGTCCTCTTCGGCCTCCGGCTCGTCCTTCTTCTCGAAGGGCGGCGCGGGCGGGGTCGGCTCCTCGTCGGCTGCCGCCGCAGCCTTCTGGAGTCGGGCGACGAGGCTCAGGCTCCCGTCGAGATCGAACGAGTCGAGCGGACTCTGGCGCCCGCGGACCGAGGACTCCTTCTCCATGGAGGAGAAGATCGCCGCGGTCGCGTCGTCCAGGTCGTCCCAGCGCACTCCTTCAACCTTCGACACAGACCCCTCCCTTCAGGCGGGCGGGTGGCCTACGCCGGGGGGGGAGCGGCTGCGGCCTCGGGCGGCATCTCTTCGGCGCCGGCCTCTTCGGCCTGGAGGCGGGCGAGGATCTCGGCCTTGCGGCGAGCCAGCTCCTCCTCCTCGGGCTCTTCGGGGCTGGCCTCGGCGCCCGGGGGCAGACCTTCGGCGGGGGCCTCGGCCTCCTCCTGCGCCGCCTTCACCATGTCGTCGATGTACTGCCGCGCCATGGCGCGGCCCATCTCGTCGTAGGCGGCGGCGACCTTGACCATGTCGGTCTCGGTCTCGGCGGCGGCGTGGGCGGCCGCTGCCTTCTCCATCTGGTCTCGCTCGGCGGCGGCCAGGTCGCTGTAGATGCTGCTCAGGCTGCTGGGCATGTCGGCTCCGGGGTCAGGAAGTTGGAGGTGCTGTTGTCGCCGAAGCGACGATCAGCTCATGCCCTTGTCGGCGGCGAGGTCGCCCATGCTGCGGACCGTGAGGATGGCGGGGGCGCCGGCGGGGCCGAGCTTGCCCTTCACGCCCTCGGCGGAGTTGAGCTCGGCGTTCTCCATCTTCGGGCCGGAGCCCGTGGTGGGGATCGCCGCGCGCGCCGGGTCGATGTCGTTGTCGGCCTGGCCGGGGACGGACACCGCGGTGCCACCCTCGATCTCGGCCATCTTGGTCAGGAACTCGTCCATGAACCCGCGGGCCATGATCCGGCCGGCCGCGTCGTACTCGGCGGCGGTCTTCTGGATCTCGGCTTCCTTCTGGAGCTCGGCGCGGGCCATGGCCTCCGCCTTCTTCTCCATCGCGGGGGTGGGGGCGTGGGCGGCGGACGCCCTCTTCTCCTGGGAGTTGAGGTCGTTGTAGATGCTGGCCAGGGACTTCATCGCGTGCTTCTCCAGGGGGGCTTCGGCGGTCGCCCGCTTGTTGATTCCGAGAGCCCTCGCGAGCTCGTCCTCGCCCGAGGGCGATTCGTTTTCGATGACACCAGCGGACTTGTCGAGCCCGTCGGCAGAGGGAAAGAAGGTCTCGTGAAGCTCTCGGATGTCAGCCACGTGAACTACTCCCCTCGGCCTTCGACTCCAACAGTCTGCCGAGTCCTTCGAAGATTGCAACGTCGAGAGCGGCCCCGGTAGCTGCCAGAGGAAGCGCCGGGCCCGCCTTCGAGAAGAGAGCGTACATGGGAATCGTGCTCCCGATCTCCCCCATCAAGCTCGAATGCTTGAGAAGAGAGCCCAAACCGCGAACGCCCTTGCTCGCGCCGCCGAGAATAGCAGGTGCTCCGAAGACGAGACCGATGCTCGCGAGGTCGGGGTTCGCCCGCACGAAGTCCTGGATTCGCGTCAGGTGCTCACCCCGCCGGCGCTTCGCTTCCTGGACGTCCGAGTAGACGTAGGCGGCGGCCGGGAGCCCGAGGAACCTGCTCGCCGTGCTCATCCCGGGGACGGCGCTCTGCTTGGTGAACGGGTTGGCGCCCGTGATCGACACCTGGCGATGAGCTTCGACAGCTCCGACACCGAGAGCCGTCAGCAGGGCCAGGAGCACGGGGTTCTTCGACGCCGCGTTGCCGAGGGCGGCCATGCCACTTCCAGTCGCGTGCTGCTTGAACGCTCCGTGCAGAGCAGCCAGCCCGATGGCCAGGGGGACCATCGGTAGCGGCTTCCGGTCGCGGCCCTGCAGCTGGGAGTGGTCGATGGGCCCGGCGTTGGCGCGCTTGATGATCATGATCGTGCGCCCGGCCATCGCCGGCTTCAGGCAGCTGCGGTTCCCGAGGAAGGGAGCGAGGGCACGGCCGACATCCGGGGAGAGATCTCCCGGCGACCCCAGCATGTCGCTGACGTCCACGTCGGGAACGTCCGCGCCTTCGACCTCGTGGTCGTGCTCGCCGAAGCACTGGCCCCGGCTCTCGAACTCGTCGGCCTCCTTCCCACGGCCGATCGAGACCAGCACGATGCGCTGGAACTCCTTCGGCTTCGGGACCACGCCGAGGCCCAGCATCGTGGCGAGGATGGACTTGAGCGGGTGCTCCTTCGCCATGCTCGTCAGCATCGGCGCAGGCAGGTCGGGCTCGATGCGACGGAGTCGTCCCATCCCCTCGAGCAGCTTCTCGGACATGTCGAGCGCTGTGGGGCTGCTCACCAGGTTGGAGGGGACCTCCTTCTCGATGTCGGCGGTCTTCTCGTCGGCGATCTTCGCGTCCAGGTCGCGGAGCTCGGCGAGGAGCTCGACATCGGCCGGCAGGGCACCGGCCACCTTCTCGAACAGCTCGGCGCTCGAGAAAGACGTGGTCGGCTCGTGGACTTCGGCTGTCTTCAAGATGCGCCCTCGGCGGAAGGATACACCGATGGGGATCATGAACTTGCTGCACTTCTCGGCGCCGCGAACCACCCTGCTGATGTCGAAGAACTTCGGGTACCAGTTGATGGCCCCGACCCTGACCCCGTTGGGGTAGAGCTTGTTCATCTCGCTGCGAAGATGGTCGCAGTACTGACTTCGCTTCTTCGCTCGGTTCCCGCAGACGGTGCACTCGTCGAACGGGACTCGGCAGCCCATGCTGACGTCGATGATCTCGCCGTCGAGCAGGCGGTCCATGAGGTCGCCGCAGAGCTCGTGGCTCCACCAGGCGACGACCTGGACGCGCTCCATCTTCTCCTGCCACACGGCGAGCGGGACCTTCGGCCCGTAGGCGTACTTCGGGTCCTTGTTGATGTGGTGGAAGAACGGGTAGCCAAAGCGCTCGAACGTCTTGTGGCCGTAGGCCTCGCCGTCATGGGCCAGCATCTCGCGCGGGAAGCGGTCCCCGTTGATGTTGTTGCCGTAGACGTCGCTCCCCAGCGCATCGATCAGCCACGCGGTGTGGCCGTCGCGCGGCTCCCACCTGTCGACGAACGACTGGACGTCGGAGTGCAGGCACCCCGCGACCTTGTCGAGCCCGTCGATCGAGCGCGGGTCGTCCAGGTCGATCGGGCGCAGGTGCTGCCCGAACTCGTCGCTGGACGGGAAGAGGAGGATCTTGTCCACGAGCTACTTTCCGGCGACGGCCTTCCCCTGTCCGGGGATGAGGTGCATGAGATCGGCCAGCGGGTTCATCGCGTCGTAGCTCGGGCCCCGAGTCTCTCCCGAGACCAGGGTGGCTGCCCTGGGGGTGTCTCGGCCTTCGTCGGGGACCCTTCCCAGCTGCATGGAGAGGGCGAGCATCTCCTGTCGCTGCTCCGGGTTGAGGCCGGGGAACTCCTTGTCGATCTCGGGGCCCCACCGCTCTTCAGCCAGGGCGACGTCGTCGGTCGGGGCCTCATCTCCGACCTCCGCGAAGGCTCGCCCCTCGTCCCCACGCATCGGCATCGCGAGTCCCGGCTCGGCCTGGGGACCTGCGCCGTCAGCCGGACCTCGTCCGGTCTCGATCTTCTTCGGCTCGGCCGCCGGCTTCCTCTTCGCTGTGAACGAGGGATCCTGCGGCACGTCGATGTCGCTCGCCGGCGTCCGGTCCAGCATCTGCGTTGCCGTACGGGCGGGCGGGGCCTTCGCCAACTGCTTCTTCGGCCGCGGAGCCGTCCTCGCCGGCGTCGGAGGCTTCGGGTCGGCCCAGTCGACCGCCGACTGCCGCGTGTCGGGCTCTTCCGGGTCGGCCCAGTCGACCGCCGACTGCCGCGTGTCGGGCTCTTCCGGGTCGGCCCAGTCGACCGCCGACTGCCGCGTGTCGGGCTCTTCCGGGTCGGCCCAGTCGACCGCCGACTGCCGCGTGTCGGGTGGGATGTCCTCGGTGAGCTTTGCGTCCATGGGGATCTTGAGCGCGGCGGCCCTCGCCTCGCTGGCCTGGCCGGACGTCGCCTTGTCGGCCTCGCCGGCGTCGCTCTCTTCTCGCGTCACCGTCGGCGGCCCCGTCCTGCTCGCCTCGATCGAGTTGGTCTCGGCGATGTCCGCCGGCGTGGGCATCGGCGGCCCCTGCCAGTCGGCGGCGGGCTGACCCGTGAGCTCGGCCATGGCTGCGGCCTCCGCAGTCGGCGGCGCCTTCGCCTTCGCCTCGGACTTGCTGGCCTTGCGCACGGGCTTGCCACCGCCCTCCGGCCAGGTCCACTTGTCGGGGTCGTACCCCTTCGGCCCCTCGGCGGCCTGGGCCTCGGGTCCGCTCGGCGCCGGCTTCGGCGCCGGCATTTCGCGCTGCGATGGGTCCCGGCCAGGCCTCTTCGAGTACCCCTCGCGCCTCGACTCGTCGATGGACTTCCGGTACGCCGGGTCCAGCCGCATGCGCTGCGCCTGCTGCCAATCCGGGCTCTCGGACCGTCGGGTGACTCGCTCCCGCACCTTGCGGAACCGCTCGTTCTGCGCCTCCTGCCCGCCCGGGTCGGCCGACTCTGGCGCGGCGCCCGGGGAGTAGAAGTCCTTGGTGGTCTTGGCCCCCTGGGCGAAGGCATCCCCGATCCCCTTGACGGCCCCGCCGACATCTCCGGTCTGCAGGTCGACCCCAGGCTGGCCGCCCGGTCCGGTGCCCGCCGCGGCTCCCAGCGCGCCGACCCCCAGGCCGCCGAAGCCCAGGCCGCGCAGCACGGCCTTGCCCACGCCCGCCTTCGTCGGCATCGACAGGAACCCGGCCGTCTTCTCGAGCGCGTCGATGTCCTCGACGCTCGCCCGCTTGTCGATCTCGCGCTTCACGGCGTGGGCGGCGTCGGCACCAGCTCGCCCGGCGTGCCCGATGGCGTCGCGGGCGCTGCTGACGGCCTTCCCGGCCTCGCTGGCCTTCGCGCGCTCGAGCCCCGCCTTCGCCTTGCGGATCCGCTCCTCCCGCTCGGCATCGGTCTCTTCCGCGGCGCGCTGGCCGCCGACGAACCCGGCCACCGTCCCGCCGACGGCGCCAGCGAGTGCAGCGCCAGCGTGGGTCTTCGCGCTCCCCTCCTTGAGGAGGATCGCGGCATAGGCCTCCTTGTGCAGGTCGGTCGTTCCCTCGAGCGGGTGGTCGATCTTGCCGGCCTCGGCGTCGGTGTCCTGCCCGGCCGTGCTCTTGCCCGCGCCTTCAGCGCTGTAGAACATGCCGTCGGACCGCTTCTTGCGGTTGCCGAAGAACAGGCCGTCCTTGTCCTTCGTCGCCGGGTCGCTGAAGTCCGCGTCGATCCGCTTGAAGCTGGGCGCGTGGGGGTTCGCCATCTCAGAGTTCTCCTGCGTTGTCGACCGTGTTCGCGACAACCTTCGCACGGATCAGCCCGGCGCTGGGTCCGGCCATGACCAGCTTGAGGCTCTCGCCGCGCATCAGCGTGACCGGGACGCTCGACACAGCGTAGCTGGCCGCCAACGCCGCGGTCGTCTCAACGAGCACGTCGAGGACGCCGTCGGTGACGTACAGGCTCCAGCCCGCCACGTCGGCCGACGGCACGTCGATGTACACCCGGGAGACCGACACGGGGCGGTCCTGCTCGAACTCGAACAGCCCGCTGCCGTCGGCAGCAGCCTCCGTCGGGAAGACGAGCGCAGCGTCGGCGTCGAAGGTGGGGTCGTTGTCCGACGGCTGTGTGCCGTCGAGGGTGAACCCAGCGGCGGCCTGGTGTACCAGGACCGTCGGCCTGGTCCCTACTCGCTGGATGGTCATGGCCTACCTCCCCGGCGCTACGCCGCCTCGATGCCGGTGATGTCGAAGTCGTAGATGCGGATCACGTTCTTCTCGACGTGAGCCCCGAAGCCGATTCCAACCTCGCACTCAGACCCTGCCACGTCCCACTCGAGCCCCGGACCGTCGAGCTCGGTCCAGCTGGCCGGAGCGGACGCCTTCCAGAAGAAGCGCATCAACTCCGCCTCGCGGGTCATCCTCAGCCACGTGCGCGTCGTGTTCGAGATGCTCCCGGTCCCAGTCCCAGACACCTGCTTCGGTCCCATGACCCGAGGCTTCCAGTTCGAGTTCGTGGGACTCAGCGAAGCGCCGATGAACACCCGAGAGTCGAGGGTGTAGTTGTTGGGGTCGCTGGGACGTCTCGCCACGAGCCCGATTCCGCCGTTCCCGAACAGGCTGTGCCCGGGATGCCCGTGCGAGATCGAACAGCTCAGGTCGAAGTCGCCGACGAGCCTCTTGGGGTACCGGAGGAACACCCCATCCTGAGCCGACACCCCGTTCTTCGGCCACGGGACACCGGACGCGTTCTGCCAGAAACGGCACTGCCAGGAGGTGTTGAGGCAGCACAACTCGGTGTAACCGCCAGAGTGCTCCTCGATCTCGGTCTGCCCGCCACCGACGTCCCCCATGTTGGCGAAGCCATCGATGATCCAGCCGAGGAACCCACCGTTGTCGATGACGCCGCCAGTCTCGGTGATCGTCAGGTCTCCCGACGGGGACGGGACGGCGGCAAGTACTTCGGGGCTCGGGGCTCCCCCGAGTGCTGCCAGCGCTGCAATCTCAGAGATCGTAGCCATCAGCGCGGTCCAATCGAGATGCAGACGTTGACGCCATCGGTGAAGCCGGCGAGGTCCCCGTTGTCGGAGCTGAGCCACGCCCGGAGGTCGTCACCGGCGGAGAGCTCCTCGTCGCCGTTTGACTTGACCGTGGCGGCCGACCAGGTGTTCGCGACCAGGCCCTCGAGGTCCAGGGTTCCGGTCAGCACCGAGGTTCCGTCAGCCGCCGTCGTGCTGTTCTTCCGCACGTCCAGCACGTAGGTGCCGCCGGCGGAGGCGCCGATCACGCTCGCCATCGCGTGCACGGCCAGGACCGTCTCGTCCTGGTTCGAGCGCCGAGCCCTGTAGGTGTCGTTGCCGGGGGACTGCGCCCGCTGCATCTCCCAGACGTCCTGCGCCTTCGACGGGAACTGCGACGACACGAAGACGTTGGCGGTGCCTGCCTCGGTCTCCGTCCCTGCCAGGGTCTGGCAGAGCAGGTTGAGCGTCGTGCCCGCGCCGACGTTGTAGGCCGCGGTGCAGTCGACGTCGTCCGCACTGACGTACGAGATCCCCGTCCCCGTGGAGACGAACCCGTTCGTGCACTCCAGTCGACTGGTCTTCAGCAGGACGAAGCCCGCGCCGGAGGTCACGACACCCCCGGTGGTCCTGACCTCGGTCACGAGGATGTCCACCTCGCCGCCCGCGGCGTTGATCGCCGTCAGGGAACCGCCGGCGTCAGCGAAGTGCCCGACGTATCCGGTCAGCCTGCCGCCGAACGCGCCCAGGCCGAAGCCGCCGCCCGCGCCGGCCAGGCCGTAGATGTTCAGCACGTGGACGTCGATGTGCCCGACGGACGTGCTCGCATCGCCACAGCCGTACGACCCGTTGCCGACGTAGATCCGGTCGCAGTTGATGACGAGGACGCCGGAGGCCGACGTGTTGCCCGCTCCGTAGGCCGCGGCCCCGGCGACGGAGCCCACCGTCATCGTCTCCACCCGAGCGTGCGCCTTCGCGCTCGCCGCGGCGACGAGGATGCCGATCTTCCCGTCGCCGACGATGAGGTCGTCGATGCGGATCGATGCCCCATCCGCCAGAAGGATGCCGGGGGACGTGTCGACGGTGAGCCTCAGCCCGGGCGCTCGCAGCTTGACCCCTGCCGGCACGGAGAAGGACTCGGTGTGGGCTCCCGACGGACCGATCACGGTGTCGCCGGCGACCGCCGCGGCCATGGCTGCACCGATGGTCGCGTAGCCGACGTGTGTCGGGTTGGCGTCGTCTCCGTTGACCTGGTCGACGTAGAGTTCGTTGCCGCGGTTGGGCTGGACGGCGCTGCTGTCGGTCAGCAGGTCCGAGAACACCAGCGGGGTCGTCGAGCCCTTCGCGGTCTCCCAGTCGCCGTCGGTCCCTGCGCGCACGACCGAGAGGTTGACCTTCGTGATGGTCATCCCGGTGTCGCCGGCGTTGGCCGTCAGCTGGTCGATGGTGAAGGCCTCGACCCGGTTGGTCACGCCGTTGCCGGTCGAGCGCAGGGTCATGACGTTCGCGGCGTGGCCGACCACCTCGAAGAGACCGTCATTCTCCCCGTCGTTGTCGGACCCGGAGATCATCACCAGGTCGTTGGCAGCGAAGGTCGCCGCGCCGTCGGTGGTCACCGTCGGGTCGGACACCCCGTTGACGCCGGCCGTGACCACGCCAGCGCCCGTGGTGGCGTCCACCGTCGCCGTCGGGAGGTAGTTGACGACGAGCCCGCCGACCTGCGCGACCGCCGTCGTGTAGTCCGCGTTCAGGTAGATGTGGTTCGCGCGCGCGTCGATCTGCTCAGCGTTCGCGAGGATCGTGCCGCCGCCGACGATGAGGTCGCCGGCGACGTTCAACCCGGCGAAGCTCGGGCTGTCGGCGGTGCCGAGGTTCTGGTCGACGCTGTCGAGGAACGCGCTCCACGCCTGGACGTCGACGCCGATGACGAGGCCGAGGCCCGCGGGGGTCGCGGCGGGGGACGGCAGGTCGGCGGCGTTGTCCACCGTGCTCGCGGTGACCGTGGCCTTCACGATCCCGGCGCTGGCGCCGACGACGACGAGCTTCAGGCTCTCGCCACGCATCAGGACCACGGGGACCTGGGCCAGCGTGTAGCTCGCAGCGACCGCCGTCGTGCTCGCGATCAGGACGTCGAGGACACCATCGGTGACGAAGAGGCTCCACCCGGCGACGTCCGACGAGGGGATCTCGATGTGCACGCGGGAGACGGCGACGACCCGGTCCTGTCCGAACTCGAACAGCCCGCCGCCGTCGGCGGCGACCTCCTCCGGGAAGACGAGGTTGCCGTTGGCGTTGAATGCGGGCGTGTTCGCAGACGGCTGCGTGCCGTCGAGGGTGAACCCGGCGGCGGCCTGGTGGACGAGGGCTGCTGGACGAGGCCCGACTCGCTGGATGGCCATGGCCTACCTCCGCATCAGTGCTTTGAGGGCGCCGCGAGCCGCCCTTCGTTCATCGACGGCCCCGGTCAGACGGCTCAGCAGCGGACGCCTCGGAGCTGCTGCTCCGATGGCCACCTGTTCCTGAGTCAGAGGCTCAGCGACAGAGAGTACCCGCTCCATCGAATGTCTTCCCGGAAGGAGTTCCTCTCCTGCTGGTGATCGAGAGACCTCCCCGGTCTTCAGCACCCGAGACAACCACTCCAGGAACGGGCGTCGACGAACCTGCTGCTCGACGGCCTCCATCCTCCCTGCCTGGAGCGCCATGAGCGGGTCGTCGCCACCGACGGACGGGTGCATCTTCCTCATCAGGTCGAGCAGGATGGACTCGTCCCGACGCATCCCCTGGGGGTGCGGAGGCGCAGACAGCTTCTCCAGCTCGTCGGCGAACCCGTTGGCGAGGAACTGGAGCATCACCGGGCGCCGATCTTCGACTTCCAGAAGTCGCTCGCCGTGCCCGTCACGTTGTGCTTCCTGTTGAGCGCCCCCACGTTGCGCACGGTGTCGGCGACGCCGCCGACGACCGGGTTGAACCGGATCTTCTCGAGCAGCGGGAAGTGGCTGGGCTCGCTCGTCACGTTGCCGTACCCGAACCGCGGAGCTCGGCCGGGCGTGTTGAAGTTCTGAGCCCCGCTCATCAGCGTGCGCTTCGCGACGCCGGGGACGAAGGGCGCTGCGATGAGCCCGCCCGCCAGCAGCTTCGACTTGATGCCGCCCAGCTTCTCGATCTCATCGGCGAACCCGAGGGCCGCCGCGGCCGCCTTCGGCATGGGGTGCTCCGCCGCAGCTTCCGCTTCGGCCTTCTGCGCCTCGGCCAGGCGGCGCTCCTTCGCCCTGTGGATCATGTAGAGCCCGAGCGGCACCGCCGCGGCCTCTGCCGCGTACCCCGCGTAGCTCGGGACGGCCTCCTCGAGGAACGGCCAGATGTGGCCCCGCTTGTGCGCCGAGAGCCCGCCGATCACGTTGGCCCTGCCCTCCTCGAAGAGCATGGGCAGGCTGGGAACGAGCGCAGCGAGCGGGCCCCACTTCGAGAGCTTCCGGCGCTTCCCGGGCGGGTCGAGGATCGCGCTCGGGAGCAGCGCGAGGCCAGACCTCGGGCCGTAGTTGTAGGACGCCTGAGCGAGGTTGATGTAGGGCTCGCGCAGAGCCTCCGGCATGCTCTCGATGCCGACCACGTGGCCGCCCTCGTGGTAGGCGGTCCCCAGCTGGCCGTGCGTCAGCTCGACGAGGTTCTCCCCCGGGATGTACGCGCTCCCGCCGGACTGCTTGAGGTCCACGTCGATCGGAGCTCCGCCGCCGCTGGCGCCGATGGTTGCTTCCAGCGCGTCCAGCTGCTCCTGGGGGTCGAACTGCCCGGGGAAGACGATCATCCCCTGGGCCTTCCGCTTCGCCGTCTCGCCCCTGACGAACCCTCCGAGGAAGTCGCCGAACCTGCCGAACGCTCCCTTGACCTTGCTCTCGTCCTCGATGACGTCCGGGTCACCCTCGACCTTCGGGCCGAAGATCCGCTCTCGCAGCTTCTTGAAGAAGGCGAGCTTCTCTAGCTCGTCGTCGAAGCCCTCGGCCAGCACCTGGGTGAAGTCGCTCACGGCTTCATGTTCTCCCGGAACGCCTTGACGGCCGCGGCGCGCGGCTGGAACAGCTCCCGGATCTTCGAGGACTTCGCGGCGGTTCGCCCCCCGCGGTGCGCTGCGAGTCCGACGCCGGCGGTCGTGACCAGGTCCTCTTCGTCGTCCTTGAACGGCGCGCCGAGCACCGAGGGGATGGAGGCGACGCTACCCATGGTCGCCGCGCCGAGGACCCCAGAAGCGAGGCGTCCCCTCAGCCCGGCGCCGCCCTTGAGGCTCTTGTCGATCCACCCGGGGTCGAACCGGGTCGCGTCGGCAGCGCCGTAGATCCCGCCCCCAACAGCACCGAGCGCGGCGAGCGCGGCGAGCGGGTCGAACCCGAACTTCTCGAGCTCCGACGCGAACGCATCAGTGAGGATCTCCTCGATCACCGGATCAGGCTCCTCCGCCGGCGAGCCCCTTGAGACGAGCGAGCGTCGCGGGGTTGCCCACGACGTGTCCGCCGGTGGCGCCGACTGCGCCGCCCATGATGGCGTTCCGCAGCCGCTCTGACCCGCTGTCGCCGTGTGCCAGGCCGGCGCCGGCGCCGAGCGCGCCGCCGATCAGCGCGGGCGACATGGACTCCTTGCTGATGCCGAGCGCCTCGGCCAGGACCATCGGAACCTCGCCGAGCACGGCCGAGGCCTTCTTGACGTGGATCCCGGGGCCGGCCGGCTTCGGGGCCGAGCCGGTCATGGAGTTCGGGCCGGGCGCCACCCCGCCGGCGGGGCCGGCCGCCTTCGGCTTCGGCGCGACCATCGACGTCTTCGGCAGGGCCGCCATCGCGAGCGAGTACATGCCCTCGCTGGACCCCATGTCGGGGTACCCGCCGTAGCTGTCGGCCCCCTGCATTCCCTGCGCGAGCGCGGCGGCGACGTCGTCGGCTCCCTGCATGTATGCCTGCTGCTGCTGCTGCTGCATGGCCTGCTGCTGCTGCTCGGCGTCCATGAGGGTGCCGAGAATCTCCCGGGCGGCCTCGTCGCGGACCTTGTCGTCGTGCCGGCCGACCACGTCCTCGACGAACTCGTCACCGACGCCGCCGACGGCGGCCGCGCCGGCCAGGGGCGCGCCGCGGCGGAACATGGGGCTTCGGGCGAAGCGGGCGATGGAGGCGAACGGGTTCATGCTGGGACTCCTACAGGACGTTGCCGGCCATCAGGCCGCTGACGACGTTGCCGACGTCCGACTTGACGCCCTCGCCGATCCGGCGGGCGCCGGGGTCGGCCAGGTCGCGGATGCGCTCGGCGCTCATCTGGTTCTCGAGCAGCATCTTGACCTCGGCGGGCCCGATGTACGGCACGTCGCTGTCGCTCCGACCGAGCGACGTCTGCACGAAGGTTCCGGCGACGACCGGGTTGGACGCCATCGCGGGCGCGTAGCTGCTCAGGATGTCGAAGGTCTCCTGCGCGGCCGACTCGTTGTCGCGGAGCTCCGGGAACTTCTCGAACATCTGCTTCTTCGCGGCGTCCACGTCGCGCCCCACCTTGCGGCGGTGGAGGTACCCCTTCATGCCGGCAACGCCTTCGCCGACGGCGCGGGCGCCCATCGCCAGCCCCATCAGGGCGGCGGCGGTGCGCCACGGGCTGCCCAGCGACATCGCGCTGTGGGGGAACTTCTTGCGCGCGTTCTCGGCGCCGGCCTGGTAGGCCGTCTGGAGCGCGTTGTAGACGTTCGGGTCCACCTTCCGCAGGTCCGGGTTGACCCGGTCCTGGCCGAGGATCTTCAAGCCCTTCAGCATGTCGATGAGGCCGGCCCGCTTCTCGAGGTCGTCGGCGTCGCCCAGCTGCGCGAACCCGATAACGACCAGGTCGCACGCGACCTTCTCGATGAGCTCGACCCGTGCGGCGTCCAGGCGCTCGGCCGTCGCCTCCTTGATGTGCCCGGAGTCGACCAGCGCGCCGAGCATCGTCGTTGAGTCCTGCGGA
>Ga0208299_1000509_pt1 | contig 35831 bp, 19 predicted proteins | sample 15_taG_FD_184089 | JGI IMG/M metagenome (GOLD analysis project Ga0208299, IMG submission 184089) | Marine viral communities from the Subarctic Pacific Ocean - 15_ETSP_OMZ_AT15312 metaG (SPAdes) (version 2) | ecosystem: Environmental > Aquatic > Marine > Oceanic | place: Pacific Ocean | collected... | reverse complement strand
AAAAAATTAAAAGAAGAGGGGCATTGGGTCCGCGGCGTTGATTTAAAACATCACGAATTTTATAAAATTGAGAACGTTGCAGATGAATTTATTATAGGCGACTTACGAGATCATAAAGTTGTAAGTAACGTTATTTTTGCGCCCAACCAGCATGCTGAAAATGACAAAGAAAATTCTTTTGATGAAGTCTACCAATTCGCTGCAGATATGGGCGGCGCCGGCTTTGTTTTTACTGGCGAAAACGATGCTGATATTATGCATAATTCTGCCATGATTAATTTAAACGTAGCAGAGCAATGTGTTAAAAAAAGTGTCAAAAAGATCTTTTATTCTTCTTCTGCCTGCATGTACCCAGAATATAACCAAATGGATCCAAATAATCCAAAATGTTCTGAAGATTCTGCTTATCCTGCGGATCCGGATTCAGAATATGGGTGGGAAAAGCTTTTTAGCGAAAGATTATGGCTGGCTTTTGCAAGAAATTATAACTTAGACGTGCGAATTGCTAGATATCATAATATATTTGGCCCCGAAGGAACTTGGGAGGGTGGTAGAGAAAAAGCGCCCGCCGCTTTCTGCAGAAAAGCAGCCATGGCAGAAGACGGTAGTGAAATTGAGGTTTGGGGAGACGGTAAACAAACAAGATCATTTCTATACATTGACGAATGTATTGAAGCTACTAGACGTTTAATGGAATCAGATTTTACCGGTCCTGTAAATATTGGATCTGAAGAAATGATATCGATTAACGATTTTGCGCAAATGGCAATTGATATATCCGGCAAAAATTTAAAAATTAAAAATATTCCTGGCCCTGAAGGTGTTCGTGGCCGAAATTCTGATAATGCTCTTATTCGCGAAAAATTAGGCTGGGATTATTCCCAATCATTAAAAACTGGTATGTTAGAGACTTATGCTTGGATAGCAGGGCAATATTATTGCAGTAAATTACGGAATAAAGATGATTAGCATAAAAAATATCGATACATATGAAGAATATTTATCTCTTCAAAAAGAAAAAACTGAAGATCCCGTTAGAAGAGAAAAGTGGCAAAGTGCATTAAAAGAAAATACTAGAAAATTTATACCGACGTTTAAACAATATGCTGATTTGTTAAGTGCACACAAGGAAGAGGACGTTTACTGTTTGGGCGCCCGGACCGGTGAAGAAGTATTAGCTCTCCGAGCCCTGGGTTTTAAAAAAGCTCTCGGTACAGATTTAGTGCCTTTTATGAAACATGTAATTCAAGGCGATATACATAATATGCAGTTCGCTAATAATTCCGTGGGTCTTTTCTATACAAATATATTTGACCACTCTATCGACCCAGAAAAATTTATAGATGAGGTTATTCGATGTTTAAAACCGTCTGGCACAGCTTTTATACAACTGCAGCTCGGCAACGAGTTAGATAAATACGGTGTTCTGTTTGTTGAAGGCCCAAACGATTTTCATGATTTGGTTTTAAACAAAAATATCGAGATTGTTAAAAGTGAGCAAAATAGCGTTTTAACTCCCCACAACCATGCATTAAATTGGAATATTGTTTTTAAGAAAAAAAATGAATAAAGATTACAAAGAAATAAAATACGTTTCTAAAGGTTGGGGATTCGAAAAATGGATTGTTAATACTGAAAAATATTGCGGCAAACTTTTATATTTTGTAAAAAACCGAAAATGTTCTTGGCACTACCATAAAATTAAAGATGAGGTTTTCTATATTCAATCTGGTAGAGTTTTAGTTAAGTTTTCTGATCGTGATAATATAAATTTAGCTGCCGAAATAGAGCTTGGCCCTGGTGATAAATTTCATGTATATACCGGTTTGAGGCATCAAATAATCGCGCTAGAAGATACAGAATTATTTGAATTTTCAACACAGCATTTTGATGAGGATAGCCATAGAATTATTAAGGGTGACTAATGATTTTTTATGTTGACATTGACGAAACAATATGTTTAAATGAAGAAGATAAAGATAGGGATTATAGTAAGGCGAGACCTATAGAAAAAAACATTAATAAGATTAATAAATTATATGACGAGGGTCATCATATCGTCTATTGGACTGCCAGAGGCAGCGTCAGTGGCTTAGATTGGGCAGATCTCACTAAAAAACAATTAAAATCCTGGGGTGCCAAACACCATGCAATTAAATTAGGAAAACCGCATTATGATGTTTTTATATGTGATAAAGCAATAAATTCTAAAGATTTTTTTGAACAATGATCGTTTTTACGAATGGTTGCTTCGATGTACTTCACCGTGCACATATTGAATTATTAAAGTATTGTAGTTCCCTAGGCACAGTTGTCGTCGGTCTTAACAGCGATAATAGCATAAAAAGATTGAAGGGGCAAAATAGACCTATTTTTAACCAGAAAGATCGAAAATTTATGCTTGAATCATGCAGATTTGTTGACTCTGTAATCTTATTTGAAGAAGATACCCCCTATAATCTAGTTCAAAGCTTAAAGCCAGACCTTATTGTAAAGGGCGGTGACTATAATTTAGAAAACGTAGTTGGCAGTGATTTAGCAAAAGTAATAATATTTGATTATATAGATGAATACTCAACAACAAAAACAATTGAACGTATTAGTAATAGGTGATAGCTGTGAGGATATATATCACTATGGAAAATGTGAGAGGATTAGTCCCGAGGCACCAGTACCAATTTTAAAAGAAATTAGAACAGAAATTAAATCTGGAATGTCGGCAAACGTAGTTGAGAATTTAAAAACTTTTGACATATCAGTCCTTCACACAACTAATAAAAAGACAATCAGAAAACATCGTTTTGTTGATGCACACTTTAGTCAACATTTACTAAGAGTCGACGAGGGTGAGCAAGATGTTTTAGATTCTGTCGATATTAAGAAAATTAAGTCAATTAAAAATTCTTTAGACGCTGTTATTATAAGTGATTATGATAAAGGATTTTTATCGTTTGATGATTGCAGAAAAATAACAAAACATTTTAAAGATATACCTGTCTTTGTCGATTCAAAAAAGAATAACCTTTCGTGTTTTAAAAATTCGATTATAAAAATAAATAAAAAAGAATGTGACAACATAGCTGGATTGTCAAATACAAGTAAATTAATAGTCACGCTAGGACCCACCGGCGCCCTCTACAATAATCAGGTATACAAAACAGATAAAGTTGAGGTTTTTGATGTTTGCGGCGCAGGGGATGTTTTTCTAGCCGCTTTAGTATACCACTTTCTAAGAACAAAAAACTTAGAAGATGCCATAATATTTGCAAATAAGTGTGCTTCTTACTCAGTTACAAAGTTTGGCACGTATACTATGACAAAAGAAGATATTAAAAAAATATGTGCTTAAAATAAGCATCGCTTATGCATTATAATAAACGATATGAAGAAAAAACTAGTCTTACATCAACCTTGGGGTGGGCTCGGAGATAATTTACAATTTTCTACTTTACCTCGACGTCTACATAAGCTAGGTTGCGAATTTAATATTTCAAATAAAAATGCATACAGTAACGACGAAATTAAAAAACTAGTTTGGGATATTAATCCATATGTAACGGATTCTGACTATGATTCCGATCCAAATTGCGGCGCCAATTCATCTAGAGATATATTGTATGATGTTAGGAATGTTATAGAGTGGAATGAAGCTAGATTTGGACTAGAGCCAAAAAATTCAACACCAGAAATATTTTATCAACCAAACTTTGTTGATGCCTTGAGCGATAAAGTAATATTAGATCTAGGCGGGATCGCATCTTATAGCCATAATAAATATGATTTGAAAAATTTAGTGTATAATTTAAATAAAATTACAGAAATGTATGATAAAGACAAGTTTCTTGTAATCGATAGCATACATAGTGCTAGCCCTATAACACCGGATCCTGCAATAAAAAAAATAAAAATTGAAAATATATTTCATTATGCTGATATTCTCATGAGCTGTAAAGAATTCGTTTGTATTTATAGCGGTTCGAACGTATTGGCTGCAGCAATTAGAAAAACTGATACATTGTGTTTAATACCAGATTGTTATTCTAGCAGTAAAAACAAATTAAACGAGTTTATGAGCGGCCCTACATGCTGGCTTTTTCCTAACAATACATACGTGTCGCCTCAGGGCTACATATTAAATGATTTACCGGAATGGAGGTTTTAAATGTCTAGATGTTTAGTTACAGGACACAAAGGATACATAGGTTCGAGACTTTTTAAAAAACTTAAGGCGCTCGGCCATGAAGTGCAAGGTATTGATTTAAAAGATGGGTGCGATATTAATAGCTTACAAGGCCTGCAAGAAGATTCTGAAGGTAATTTTCATCCTTGCCGGGTTGATTTTAATCCGGAATATATATTTCATTTAGCATGTTTTCCCAGGGTGGGCCTTAGTATAGAAAAGCCGCTAGAAACAATGAGAAATAACGTTATTGCCGGTAGTACTGTTTTGAATTTTGCAAGAAAAAGTAGAGCCAGGCGTGTCATATACTCAAGTTCCTCTTCGATCAAAGGCAATGGCAGCGGGCCGATTAATCCATACGCTTTACAAAAAATGACAACTGAACTAGAGTGTGGCTTATATTCTGATTTATATAATTTAGATACAGTTAGCTTGAGGTATTTTAACGTATATTCAAAAGATCAGCCGGCAAACGGCGCATATGCTACAGCAATATCAAATTGGATGAAATATATCAAAGAAGGCAAGATGCCTTTTATAACTGGTACCGGCGAACAGAGAAGAGATATGCTGCATGTTGACGATGCGGTAGAAGCTAACATTTTTGCTATGGAATATAAAGAAAGCTTCAGCGGCGCAGTTTTTGATGTCGGCACCGGCAAGAATATTTCTTTAAACGAGGCAAAAGAAATTGTTAAGGAACACTGCCCTGATGTAAAATTTATGTACGTGTCTCCTCGTCCCGGGGACGCAAATATTACTTTAGCTGAAACAAAAGCATTAAAAAAAATAGGCTGGTCTGCTAAAATTAGCATTGAGCATGGTTTGAGAACCTGCTTTCATTAATATTAATAAAAAAAGGAGTTTAATATGTTAAAATTATCTGATGAGGCCATGGGGGCCATTATGATGGCGTTACAAAAGTCGTTGATGGAACAGAGCGATATCGTGCCTACTTTAAAGGGGTTCAATTTCGAGACAAGTGAAGAAGGAGAGTTATACGTACTAAACCCTCCTGTTGTGCATGTCGATTCTTTAGAAAGCGATTATTCGGAATAGAAAATGCCTAAATATACGTATGAGTGCGCGGAGTGCAAGGATTCATTCACTTGCCACCATTCGATAGCAGATCTATTAAAAGAATGTAGTAAATGCAAATTAGATTCTTTGGTAAGAAAGCCTTCCTCGTTTTCGACTAAAAGAGAAGAAGAGCAAAGAACAAACGTTGGCGATCTTGTGGAAAGAGCCATAAAAGATTTTAAAACAGAATTAAATAATGAAAAGAGAACCCTGAAAGAAAAGATGTGGAGCCCGGATGATTAAATACAGTTTATATGCTTCCGTGATAGTTAATGCTATTTTCGCGATGGTAGTGCTCGGTGTGATACCTTTCTTGCTATATTTAAGCATCATATTCAACATTTCATTGATTTGGTTCCTGCATAAGACAGTTAAAAGAAGCGAGGAAATAAGAGATGATACTTTTACATTTTTTAATTCTATAGAGGACTTTACCGGGCATCTAGAAAATTTGCATGAGATTGAAACATATTATGGTGACTCTGATTTGCAAGACTTGATTAGTCGCTCTAGAAGACTGATTAATGAGTTTATAGAAATGCAAGAAGAATATTACGATGATCTAGAAATTACAACAGAAGAAGAAGAAAATGACTCAAGTGAAGAAGAAGAGAAAGAAGAATAATTACTTTACCAAAGTTCATGAAGACGCCATAATAAAATATGCGTTAACTGAAGACCGGTCAGTACGAACTGATTTGTATCTATCTTATATCGGGCCGGCCTTTAACGAGTTAGTCGACAAAATAGTTTATACATATAAGTTTAATAATTTGCCAAATATCGATTATTTAAAAGATGATTGTAAGATTTGGCTGATGACGATATTAAACAAATACGATCCAACTAGAAAATCAAAAGCTTTTTCCTATTTCAGTGTGATCACTAAAAATTGGTTTATACATAAAGTCAAACAAAATTCAAAACAATTACGACGAGATGTAAAATATGATAATTTAATTAATGAAACAGAAATAGAACAGCTTGTTACTGAAAATTCATATGAAAAAGTAAGAGAACAGCACGAATTTTGGTCCCACTTGTTTGAAGAGATAAAGGGCTGGGAAAACCTTAAGTTGAAGGACAACGAAAGAAAAGTGCTAGAAGCTATTAAAATCTTGTTTGATAGTGTCGATGAGATAGAAATTTTTAATAAAAAAGCTATTTATCTATATATGAGGGAAATTACTGGCTTAAATACGAAACAAATTGTTAATAATTTAAATCGTATTAGGAAAAAATACAGGAATTTTAAAAAAGAATGGATAAAAGGCAACATTTAAATTCACAAGAATTCGTTGAAGAAGCTATTGATAACTTGAGAAAAGACCGAGCCATGGCTTCAACATTATTAATAGAATTAATGAAGATATTAAAGACCGATGAAACGAAGCATCAGTATTCAGGCCCTGTTGCGGCAAAATATTTAGAAACGTTACAAAGGTCAAACGAACAGTTGGTAAAGTTGGCTTCAATGCTAACTAAGAAAGAAAGCGCTTCGACTAACTTATCTTCTCTAGAAAAATCTGAAATTTATGATTTGATTAAAGATCAGTAGATCGGAGGTTTTATGTCGACATATACAAAAGCTAAAACTTACGATATTGGTGAGCTTAACGAGCGTAACCACAATGTTTTAAGAGCAAGGTTTAATAATAATGTAAGCGCCTTGACACAAATGAGGTCGTTCTTTAAAGAACATTTTGGCTATGATCAATTCCCTGACCACCGTGGCCCCTTTGAGGCCGTAGTTTTGAAAGTACTGGCCGGCCCACAGGCTTATAACGACGCTAGTACTAATGGTCGCGGCGAGACAAAATGTCTTCGAATGAAGGGCCTGGAGACATTCGATGACGAAGAATTGATCAAGGCCGGCCATCCTAGCTTAGTCAGAATCATCGCCAAGGTACCTCAATTTGATGTTGACATCGGCTGGCCAAAAACTTTTAAAATTGATGGAGAAGCATCTCAAGTTGATTTTGGTCGTATATCCGTACATGGAGAATACCAAGCGCTTGAGCAAAACTCGAAACTGACCGGGATTAGACCTGGCCATGTGGTATTCATCCGATTTACCAGCGAGTATTGGACGTCAAATTTATCCGGACGTCCGGCCGGTATTTTATTGGGCCCGGGCCCTGGAGGCGCCAGCCAATTTGAGGGTACGATTAAAGAAATAACAAGGGCCAAATATGAGCCTAAGTGCAAAGTCTCAAGAGAACTTTTAGGGCCTACCGGACCTCTATATATTGGCAAAACCGTAACGGATGTTCAGCCCGGGCCCCCGATCAGAAGAATTAAGGGCCGGCTCAAGACTGGAATATTCGGAGATGGCACAGAAAACACAAAAGCACATTTTGCCGCGGCCATGTCACTTGCACCTGAATCATATAAACATAAAATCCCTGGTCCAGCACCCGGTCCCGACAATGCTTTTATATGGATAGGGCATTTAAGAAATAATGGGTATTTAGATTTATTGGACCGACCACACACACCCGGTCGCGAAACAATAATCTACGCCTCTAAGATGCTGGATCTATCAGCGCCAATAGAAATAAAATATTATCTTCACAACGATGGCGGCTTTGGCCATGCATGGCTCAAGGGGCCCACAACAACGCCGTCCGAATCAAAAGAATTAGCGGTCACCCCAGGAAACGATTTTAGAGAAAAAATTGGGCCTGGAATGAAAGACTTGATCAAAGAGAAGAGGAATATCATATTGGTTATACCAGAAATGATGTACTCTAAGGGTTTTGGTACAGGCCGGTCTTCTGGTCAACGGATGCAAAAAATAGCACAAAGAGACCCGCCGTATACTGAAGGCGAGCACGCGGCCGGCCTAACTGTGCGCACGAAACTAACAGATCAGGTGTTGCCCTACGCAAAAGAATATCTAAGCGGGTTGCAGGCATCTGATGGTGAAAGCTTGTTGTCTGTAACAAGACTTCGCGATCGCGAATTTTCAACTTTTGATGGCAGTATAACGGGTGGCAATTTTCATTTATTCCACCAAGAAGTCTTAGACGTCTTAAAACAATATCTCGGAATTGATTATGACAAGATAGACTTTGTTTCAATTTTGGCCGACGGCCTCGGCGCCGTCAACTTAGCTGCAATTGCGCAAAGCGTCCCCGCCAGCGCGACTCATGTAGAAGCCGAAAACGGCTTGAGATTAGTCAATATTCAGAAAATTGATTTTATTGATATTGGCCTAGACAGAGATATCTCAATCGGCCCGGGCTTCGTCGCCGGCGACCTCGGCGTTGCTCCCGGCGGTTTTTATGTTTTTCCCTATACCCCTTCATATACTTTATACACTGATTACCTTACTCTTAAGGCAGAAAATCCCGCACAAAAAATGGAATTTAATTATATTACTGAATATGCGGGCGACAAACCAAAAACGAATAGGTTTTTTGATCTTCTTGGCCATGGCGACAAATATAGGCAAAATTTTGTTAATACCGCTACAGCGCAAAGAAAATTTTCAATTTTTGTTGAAGATGTTGAAAATTCCAAAAGTACGATTAGTCTGCACTTAACAAAGAATAATGAGCAGGTTGGCTATGCTTTTAGCATGATAAACGATTTTTCCGGCCAAAGCGGTAATTATCCGTTAAAAAGTGTTAGCAATTCAGCGGCCGCCCCTTCTACTGATACAGTACCGAACCACGCGGAGGCTATTAACACAAAATCAGGCCCACTCGGTTTGGAACAGATTGTGAGGGAGATGATAAAGCTTGAAGAAGAAATACAAAATTTTGAAGATGTTCTGGCCATCCCATCACTCCACAATGGTGATTGGGGCAAAATTTGTGGGGATGACAATCCAGAATATAAAACTTATTGCAAGGAAGGCTTTTTCTACCGTGCCTCTGACGGCCCATTCGCTAAGGCATATGCAAAATATTTTGAGAATAAAAGAAGATATATGGAACTCAAACATTTAAGTTTCTTTGAACAACAGGCGGAAATATTAGTAACTAAAGAAAGTGTACAACAACAATTAACTGAATATGAAGTTATATTACAAACACACACAACTTCTTTAGATAACAAACAACCAGGCGCAGACTCACCAAAAGATTTGTGGAACAAACTTAAAAAAACTTTTAAGCCGGAATATTTTTCATCCAAAGCGGCATTCGATAACATGATTAATCAAAATGTTGACCAAGGCTATATAGCGCTGGTCGCCGAGACAATTGCTTATAGAGATGCTGTAGAAAAATATATTCAAAAACTTTTGAACAAGAGAAAACAATTTAAGTTGCAGGAAAATCCGGAAGTACCAGTTGATTGTGCGATTGAACCAGTACTCTTAAAAGACATGTTTATGCTCAATAAGGCAAAATTAAAAGGCGTTAAAAGCACGGCTATTGTGGCCGCAGCCTCAAAGTGCGGAGATATTACGGTTAAGCGTCCCAGTACTTATACTGAAATGGCCACGATGGTGCCATATTTTCCGGTAAAAGAAGATTTTATGCCATTTGTAAAAGCCGGCTCCGCTATGAAATCTAAAAAAGCGACGTCGCTGACTACTTTGCCGGGCTTCAAGCTGGATAGATTTAAATATAAAGCGCGCGCCGATAGTCCACGCGGTAACAAGAGCCGCACGATTAGAAGTTATAATATGTGGTCTTGCTTAAAAGAAAGACTTGAGGAAGCATGGCAGCACGCATGCGAGATCTCGGGTTATATTCCATTTCGAGCTAACAATGGCGCGCGCGGATATGGAGTAAACAGCAGAAATGCAGCAACTGCATATGGCGGGGGAGTATCTTGTCATGCGCTTGGCTTGGCTTTTGATATGGACGCGTCGTTTACTGGGTATAATGCAGCAGATCTGCGACATAGCATTTTTACCGGCGCCTGGACTCCCGGTATAGGAGATAATCCACTTTTAGGTCCAAAGAGCGATATATACCCCGCAGCTCTGGGGGTTTTTAGCAACGAGGTGAGCCAAAACGTTCAAAATATATATACCGACGGCATGAAATCTAAAGGATCTTTATTAGTAAAGGATAGATTTCAAGCAACAGATCTATATGGACCAGGCGAAGGATACCCGGGTATGAAAACCACGCTAGATTCATTAGCGAGAACACCAATTGTCCCGCCGGAAGCTAATCCTACATTGTGGGCAATAGTATTTTGTGAAAGATCTGGTATGATATGGGGCAACGGCCATTTTCTGAAAAAAAGATATTCTGGTACAGCTTGGAGTCCTTATGATTTCAATAGCCACAGGTCGCAGCTAGACGAGATATATGGAATCGAAGATGTGGCGATGAGGATCAAAAGAATATCATGGTTATATCGCCGGGATGATCATATGCATTTCCAATTTTGGAAAAAAGGATCTTTATTCAGGTGGGCAGAAATTGCTAACGCTAGAAAAAAGATTACTGGGGAATAGACAAATTTTATGGCAAATGCCTCAACAACGCATAATATAGTAGCAACTACTTCTACAACACAAGTACTAGATAACAACTCGCCTAATGGTGTACGCGAAGCTAAGATGTACAATCTTAGTATTTTTGATAATGCCACAGGACAGCCAACGGCTGTTCTTAATACTACAGATCCAAAAAAAGCAAAAGAATGGTATAACCAACAAAAAAATAACAATCCCAACTCTACTACTAACGGCGAATTTGACACAAATCCGTTTACAGATGGCAGTTTCGGTTCAAGCGCAGACTATGAATTGGGCGGCTTTGAAGCTGTTGAATGCAAGGATGTTACGGTAGATTCCGGTGCAGATTTAGGCCAAACAGAGACGATGGATTGTGATGTTACTGGGAAACCACTTGGAAAAACCCTAAAAGATTTTGATCCGAAACAAAGCCCGACTAGCGATTCTGGAGAAAATATAATTGAAAAAGCAACTGAAACAAAAGAGGCGGTTGACATATCAGGTGTAAGCAAAGTAAGACTACAAAAATTTAAAGAAATGAGCAAAATAGAACGGATTAAGCGCGGCTTTGGCGCCGGATTCGGTTCTATGAGAATGCAAGCTAGAGTTAACCGCCCTAGGGCTCTCTGTGAAGAGGTTATTAAAAATAAAGACGGCAATGCCTATATTGTGCTGGGTAACGACCGGCCGGCCAAAAGGTTAACGGGATATGGAGGTAAAGGTCACACTCAATGCGATATGATTGATATTGTGGCCGGCGTCGGAGGCCATAAGCCTAGCGAGGTTACAGGCCTGGGAAAAAAAGATACAAACCCTAATTTCTTTAAGGACGCTGCTAGAATTTACATATCTCAAAAAACTGATGTAGATCTCAATTTTGGTTTGGGAAAATTTAAAGAAACCCCTGCAGACCCACTAGAGATCGGCCCGCACGGAGCGCGCTCCGCAATTGCCTTAAAAGCGGACAATATTCGAATAATTGGCAGGGAGACGCTACACTTAGTTACCAGAACAGACAAACAAAATTCTCAAGGGTCTGAACAATTTGGTAAAAGTGGTATAGAATTGATAGCGAACAACGACCCAGATACTTTGCAACCTATACCATTGGGAAACAATTTACAATTATTATTAGTTATAATGTTGGATAACCTAGAAGCATTAGCAAAAATTATGCATGGGTATGTAAAATATCAAATGAAATTCAATCAAGCGTTGCAGAATCACACACATCACACACCTTTTTACGGTAAAAAAACATTAGTTTCTAAAGAGGCGATCGTGGAAGGTATTCAGCTAGATGTCGCGACCGCTAGTTTCACAGAGGTATCGGTTATGAAGCACATAACAAATCTAAGTGGTGTTAAAGGTAATTTCCTTTCTCCGTCTGGCAATACTTATATTAATAGCAAAAATAATAAGGCGAACTAAAGAGGTAAAATATGGCAGTTCCAGAAGGCGCCGAAGAAATTGACATTGTCGCAGCATATTGGGAAGATGTCCGCGCTTATTTAAAAAAATTAGTTGATCTTACAGGCGTCGCTGATGTTGATTTCATGGGCTTCATCCCAATGGGGGAATTAGAAGCGTATGATATCACTGGCCAAGCGCCGCCATTTGACGAAACAGACTTGGCAGAGATAACAAAATATCAAGAAGCAGCTAAGTTGGGGCAAATCGTTAAATCTCTCAAGAACTCTGCTGATACCCTCTACAAAGCTAACCCCGTAGGATCCACGGAGGATTGGTGGGATGATTGCAAGAAAATAAAAAGCTGTGAAGAACTTGAAGAATACGCTGTAGAAAATAATATGGCGCCGGATAACGAGGCCTTTTATAGAGAAATTGTCGCGCAATCAGTGGCTTCTTTTCTACAAGATGTTAGAGACGCCATACAAAATCAATTTGCGTCTGAGATCAGTGAAGACACCTTAAACATATATTTTTATCCACGCCCTCCGATCGATGCCGATGATCAGCCGTCTTTATCATCGATCCTTGAGGGTTTGTTGGACACTTCTTTGACATTTTTAGTCGGCGCCACCGGCAAGGGAATCGGATTCCCAATGGGCGCGGACATAAGATCAGTTGCCTATTCAGACGCCCTCGGGCCAGCAACTATAACTGACGACTCTATTTTAGAATCTAGCTTACAAAAGCCTTTTTATAGCGATTATTATATAGGAATGCTTTTAGATCCAAGAAAATCTAAAAAAAGATCGTCGCCCTATCTTCCTATTCGTACATCACCGGCACTTTATGATCCTCCACTTAAGCTTGGGTGGGATGATTTTGGCTATAAAATACTTGACAATGATGGCAATATGGTCGATAGAGAGTCGACCAGCGGCAACTACGACGATAACGGAATTGAAATACCGTTAGGCACTAGCGTAGAAATAACAGAAATTACTTATGGCAATACTGGTCCATGGGTTGGTTTTGTTTTTCACCCATCTGAAGAAGATAATCTGGATTTAGACTGGGATTTGCTTGACACCGATGGTCGGCCCAGAGTTTTATACACGAGACCTTTTTACATTAAAAAAAGGTCTAGCGCAATAAATGTGTCACCAGATCCAATATTGGCTCCCAGGCTTTCAAACACCGACAGCTCCTCAAACCGCGTAGCCATTTCTCCTGGGAACACTATAATAAGCCCGGGAAAAACATATAATTGGACAAAGATCCCTCCCGGAGAAGCCAGGCTAGCTTATTTTAATTTTAATCAATTTAATGAAGATGAAATTGGCGAGGACTTAGAATATACCGCCGAGACCATTAACTTTAAGTCGACTTTGAGATATTCGGAGGGGTATTACTATTTTATTGTCGGCGAAGGTCGTCGCACCGAACCGGAAGCCTTTGTCGATCCTGAAAACATGTATCAGGAGAAGAAAGTTACAGTGACCGAATATGAGCATGGCCAAGCTTGGGAATCTGAAATAACAGTTCAGGCATGCTACGATACTAGCGGAAAAGAGATTCCTTGTCCAGAAGATATCGATATTGATTTTGAAGAATTAGGATACGATGAAGATTCTGAAGACGCCCTCGACGCTATAGCTCAAATACAGGCCAATACTGTAAACGAAGGTATCAAAAGCGACGCCTTCGGCGCGCTGTTAAAATATTTGAACAAAGATAAAGCAGAAACATTCCTGTTAAACCAGTTGAGGGAAAAATACTTTGTCCCTGTTTCTACGAGGGTATCAACTCAGGGCGTATCACCCAACAATCAGCAGTCTCTTTTCGCTATATCTGCCATGTATATAGACGCACTACCAGATTCTAAAAAAATATATAGTGATAATTTTGAGGATGATTCCGAATTCAAAAATGGTAGAAATTTTATCTTTAATGTGCCCCTGGGAGGTAAAAATAGTCTAAAAAACAAAGCCAATAATCTTAAAAAAGTTTTTGAAGAAATAAAGAACAGATTAAAAAAGTTTGAAGATCAAAAGGGGGTAATAAAAAATCCTTATGATTTAAAATATGATGTAGATAGCCAGATCCAAGAATTTGATAAGATAGTGGGTCATTTTACTGATTTCTTCGCCAAACAGGCTTACCCGAGTACTACTGACAGGGATGCGATCACATTGATGCTTTTAGAGGCGTTTGAGGACGAAAATAACGATCACCTCATTCAAGTTGGTTTGAGAGATAATGGTTTGTTAGGTGAAAATGCTCGCCTGACCATCTCTCATATTTTATTTTCACCAGACCCTAAGAGCTTAAAAAGCTTAGAAGAAAATAAAAATTCTAAATTATTTGAATTTGATCCCTACCTAACGGATCAAGAAATAGCTCGCGGCGCAACAACTATGCCTAGATCGGCTGTTACTTTAAGAGTAGGCCTGGATAGCCTAAGGGAGAAATTTTTAGGAGTCCAGGGGTCTAGAACACTTCATTATCTAATGTTTGAAAGCAACATGTTTGTTTCAAAACAAAAGCTTGGGGATCAATTTGATGTACAACAGTGGATTAAATTCCTACAATCTTTTTCGGTCCCGCCTTTTAAAATTTGGTATTCGAAAGACAGGTCCGAGAGAGACGTAGAATCTTTATCTTGCCTAGAAATTATAGAAAAATTAAGCAATTCAAGTACCGAAGTCGGCCCAGAAGAGAGGAAGCTAGAAGAGTTGCTATATTCCAATCCAGAGTGTATGGAAAAGTGGAAAGATATGTGGAGCGCTCCAACTCCAGCAACGGATCCTGAAGCCTCTAGAAAGGCAATTGAAAAAAGAGCGAAAGACATGGAGACCGCCTCTGACGGTTCTAACGTGCACTGGGAAAGATTTAAGATATTTTATAATGGATTTTTACATACTTTGGACCCTCAGGGGTTAATGTCGCTTTTATTAACTTGTTTGCAAGCCAAATTAGGAATTCCTATGACGGCTGAGGCCATATGTGAGGCAGCAATTGCTGAGATTATTGAGGCTGATCCCGGGGGTTTTAAAACATTAATAATTGAAAATGTACCCGAACTGGCAGCGCAGCTTGGCTGGGCCTCTGAAGGGTATTTAAGTGATGAAACTGCTGCTGTTTTGGAAGAATTAGAACAAAGTAATTCTAGTACCGGGGGCGCAACTAATACTGCGATTAATTCAGACGGCGACATAAGTCCTAAATTTGCCGGCGCACCCATCGCAGCTTCTTTAGCTTTAGTATCTAGTGGCGATGATACAGACGCTATTAACATTATTCTTAATTTGGAAAAGGGCGGCCACTATATTGATTTAGAGCCCGGATATCGCCCAGAAACGGCGCAGGCTATCGAGGTTTTACCATTTGGAATTGAGGTAGAGGCGGATCAAGGCTCTAAGTATACATGGTCGGAAATTGAAAATGAAAGAGAAAGATTATTACAATTAGGCTATTCTTCGTCCGAGGCCCGGGCCTTGCTAGTACAGAAAGGATATCTCATACCAACCCCGGCACAATATGAGCCTCTTTTAGGGGGAGATATGGCCCTGGAATCTCTTGAAGCCATGGCCTCTGACTTAAGTGCTATTGGCGCCCCAGCTAAAATTTATGGCGCTGATATTGATTCTGGATCTATGGCCGGCACGATACAAGACGCAAAAAATTGGGTGACGTATATAAAGAAATTTATGGATTTAGGGGCTTTATGTGAACTAATCGTCGGGCCCTTATTGGATCTTCCTGGTCTTCTTTTCTCGGATCCCGATTCCTGGGCCGGCGGGTTTGAGAGCTGGGGAGGAGATTACTGGGACAGGCTAAAAAAACGCTTTTCTTTTCCTGTACCCACTATAAGCTTTCCTGATAAATTAGAAACTGATGATTTTATTGGTGATTACGGGCAAAAACTTCTAGAGACTGTCTTATCAATGTTGGGATATCTATTAGGACAATCTTTGAGCCTAGTATTACGCGAATATATAGAAAACTGTATAGAAGAGGGAATGGACCAGGGTATAGCCGGCAATGCCGCGACTGACAACAACGCTCTCGCCGCGGCCGTCGACAGCGGCAGCATTTCTTTACCTAGACTCCAAAACATCCTCAAGCCTCTTAGCGGACAAAATGATCCAGAGATAGTATTCGGGTGGATAACTGATTTAATGAGTGAAATGTCCTTGGGTCAACTTTGCGCTTTATTGAAAGGAGAAGCTTCAGAGGCGCTATTGCTCCAGTGTGTACGCAAGACGAGAACTTCTTGGCCGGATATATTTAAGGCAGGGTATGATACAACTGCGGAGCACAACACCATATTCAAAACCATAGGTGAATCGATGAGTCTGGATCTGTGTAACAGACACCAGCCGGTTGACGAAATAATTACATCTCCATGCGCCGTGGATTTTAACAGCGATGCAAGGTTGCAAGAGCTGAAAAAGCAGGGACTGACTAGCGACGAAGCCGCTGATCAACTAAGAAGTGAGTTGGGCGATCTAAGAAACAAGATTATAGGACTGGCTGATTTCATATTCCATGATCCAGACCCATTTAAAAATAAATTGCCTGCTATATGTGGCCCGGGCGGATTTTTCGCCTTGCCAGAAGGCATAAAAAACACCATGGAGAGAGTCACAAACAACATTTTAACTAGCGTCAAAGGCTCTTTAATGGTCGACCTGAGGGCGGTTAAGTTCTTTTCTATGCCGCCCCGCGCCGTCGAGGCTGCCACATCAGCAGAAAAACTTGAGGAAGCACATAAAGTTTTTGCAGAAGCCTTGGCCAACCCCTATACTAGTTCTTGCGTGGCTTATGTTGGCCCAACTGGCAACGACGTCGGTGATCCAAGCACCGCAGATCATATGAATTATAAGATGACCTACAATGAGAGAACGTCATATGGTATGTTTCTTCCTGTGGGTGCCGAAACCGGCCACGAGTCGTACACCGACGACTCCTTCTACGATCCGAACGGCGATGGCGAAATCAACAAAACTATTGTAGAACTTTCTAGTGATACTGTTAAATTATATCAGGAATATTTGCAGCAGATTGAACCAAATCCTGAGGATATTCGTGATCACACCCAGCCGGTACCATTGACAATCGCCGGCGTAGTGCTGGAGGGGGAACATGAAAACAGAGATTATACAGTAGGTGGAACTGAAAATAATTTTTGGCTGGGCAGATTGTCCGGTACCGACGTTGACGGTTCCGTCCTCTCAAGTTTTATAGAGCAGGCATATGCTGACAATCCGGAATATGTCGAATTGTTGCCACCCGGAACTGTAATATCGTATTCTCCAGAGTTTCATAAAAGGGTACGCGATTTAATAATTGGATCATTCACCGAAGACATACAGCCGAACGGTTTAGCCACATTACTTTGGACAGACAGAGCCTTGTACTCTGCCGCGTCCAGCGTACATATGGCAGGAACTTTTCATTACTCTTCTTTGAATTCTCCCGCCGGCATTCCTCATCTGGCATACTATGGACTTCCTCTGGGCCCGAAGACGTCACATTCCAAGCACCCTGGCACCGCGGCGGGCGATAGCAATTCATGGGGACATCCCATGCAATGCTTGATTACCTGGCCACTTGATACACCATTAAGAGGAATTTCTCCCTTACGCAGCAATTGGTGGGACATGTTTGGTATGTTCATCGGCGCCTCTCCTCTTTTAGCGACCTCCATGAATAACTCTTCGGTGGCTGAATATGAGCAATACGTAAAAGATATTAACGCCATTGACCGGATCGACCAGAGGCTAGCTTATATTGTCCCATCTGCCATCAAAGCATCCAGCGCCACTATAACCGATACCTTAGGGAACCTCCCGTCGATGTCACTTATTCACGGCCACACCTCGGGTGACCAGTCCTGGAAGTTGAACCCCAGCTCGACCGGTGCCTTGGAAAAAGAACAGGAAAAAGGCCCTGTTTATATACACCGCAGATTATCTGATTGGGCTGAAGATATGGACATAGCGCTTTACCGCCAATATAGTAACCCCGAGCAATTTAATCATCCTAGCCCGTTGAGTACTTCAACGGGCCCTTACTGGACTAAATTAACAATACCGTGGTATGTAGTACTTACAGAGGAATCACCAGGCGTTAATTATCTCTATAATAAATTTATAAAAGACGGTGATCTTGAATATAAGGCCTGGAACTTAATAGACGCTTTTATGGAGCTAACGCTGGGCGAGGCCGCCGGCCTCACGAAAGAGAGGATGAGTATGCTTTACCCCAATATGCCCGGCGGTCCGAACATGTTCAACGGCCTGATACTCGGTTACGGATGTCCAACCTATCATATTATAAAAACTACAAATCAGATATTTACTCACGGAGACGATACCGTCGTCGCTAAAGACAAGGACGGCAACCCGATCGCCGGGTCCACCCAAGACTACACCGACCCCACCACCGGCCTGGATGTGGAAGGAGAGCCCAAGCCTACTACAGCATTATGGTATGATTCTAAGCAAATATTGTGGTATGAAACATCCATTGTGGGAACAGCAAAAACAATTAACCCGCTGCGGCAGTCGTATAAGAGTGGCGCGCCATCATTTTTTCCAATTGGTTTAACCTATGATCGACATCTCAGAGATCCGAACAGCCTTCTTAACCAAGATGAAGAAACGGTTATCAATCATTTTATGGGTGCTAACGCTTTAGTCAACAAAGAATACTATTCTACAATGATTAATCAATATCAACCATATATATATGAAGATTTTACTTTGGGCACTGGTCTAGCAGCGCCACCATTACAGTACAGTAGTTTAAGGGCCACTTCGCCTCCTGCGCCCGAGGCCCGGACAATGAAGAATTTTAATCCAAATTATTTGTCTTACAATCTTCCGCTAACTGATATATCTTATAAAAATATAAATTCCGCCAATATAACTAGCCAACTGATGAAAGTATTTTCAGGTATACAGACTGACAATGCTGAAACAGCTCTTTTGCTGGATCAGCTACAATTTTCCACCACCCCGAAAAAACTTGTGCACCAGAATGTCAGAATGGAGGCCGCCGGCTCAACGTTAGACAATATAACTTCTCAGGCAGAAGCAGCGCGAGATAACTTTTCCGTGTTTAAATCACAAGTACTTATGGAGGACGACCCTGCAGCAGGAGAGGTAATATTAGAAGACAATAAGTTAAATAATACGAATTATAATTATGAATTTGGACAGGAATACGCGCCTGATATAAAAGACCTACTGGATGAATTATTCGCTCTCGACGGCTGGACGACGGCCAATCACAATTCTATTGCCACACAATATAACAAAAATATATCAGCCGCCGCGGCGTCATCGAAGAGCTACGACATGTCTGGCGGGACGATCCTGAATCTGGGACTGGGACTGGACCCCGAGACCGACGCACCCTTCGACATCGAAAAGGCCGCCACCTTCTTCGGCGCCTGGACGCCGAACAATACATCTAAATATAATTTAACTCGGACCCTCGACTGGGACGGCGAAGCTGGTGACCACTCAGCAGTAGAAGTAAACCCCTTGAATAATAAGCCGACTATTTTTTGCCAATTACTTGAGAAAAAATTTAATGATGCCCTTATCCACCATGGTGGCACGCCAATGAGCGAAGAACAAAGAACCCATCTTAAGGCTGTTCTAACATATGGGTATACGGCGTTACAACATGCTTATTCTGGCCAGGCTTTTAACGCAATAAGGCATTCTAGACTAAACTATAGAAAGTATCTAAGAAAATTATGGAAAAAGATTTTAAAAAGTCCCTTAAACAAAAGTAATGTTGATCCTCGCTGCGCAGCGCTTTTTGATCAACTAGGTATGACGGCGACCGCTGATTTACAGAACACAGAGACTGATTTCTTTAATCTAGAGAAAGTAAAAAGTAGCATACTTGAATTTTATGAAAAATCTATTTGTCGTGATATTTTTGAAGGTAGCCTGGTCGCTGAAGGCGCCGTACAGAGATCTTTGCTAGAAGGCTGTACAATATTATTAATAAGAGTCTTTACCTTGGAAATTTGCTTGGCAGGGATTGCTGCCTGGGACGGGTTTAACCTATATAATGTGTTTGAAGACGATCTTACTATCGTGTCAGTCATAGATAATCTAAAAAAAGAAACTCCAAATTTTGATTTAATTGTTGAATACTCAAATGACATTCTAAAAAAGAAAGAGGGATATTCTAATATAGAAGCCTTCTTGGCCTTGGAAGATACTAGTGCGCTAAAATATTTGATCTCTGAAGAGGGAAAGAATATCGCTGAAATAATTGATACTCTATTCGAGAATTCAGACCGCGTTAATACAAACATCTCTGTGGAAGTTGATCGTGAAACCATAGATGATTTGACCCGGGTCAGATCTAGGATTCTTAACAACGTATATACTATGAATTATGGCGGCAATACGAAACTTCATTCGGAATTCCGCGGCCCCGAATTTGGCCTAACAGAGGTTAATCCTGCTCTCGCCGGCGAAGTATTACTAGGAGCACTATATGAGACCGCTCTCCCGGGCTACTCTCGTACAGAGTTTTTTGGCCACGATATCGGCCTAGGCGTCGACGGCGAAGCCGCATTGAAGGTAGCGCAGGATGAGCACCCAACTTATTATGTCGCAACTCAAGATTGGCAACCGGCTAGCCTAGCTGCGACTAAATCAAATTTGTATGATTATGGGAGTGGTCAAAAAGACACTTTTCATTCTCTTCCCATCAACACAATGATTTACAATCCTCGCGCCTCCGCAGGGGATATTGGGCAGGTTGCCAGCCAAAAAGTATACAACTACAAGCTCAAGAAGGCCTCAGGGGGCTACGTCGAAGAAGGTGATATTTTGGACCTAGGTAAATCACCTTATATATTATATCCACAAAAAAATGACGCAAGCTTTAGGCCGAATAACTATAATTATATCTTTAGCCAGATCGAGAGCCAGACCGGCTACTCTGTAGTCGACCTCGACGCGTCCACGGGCAAGCCGATCGGCCTCGGAAAACTCTTTGTTCCGGCGAAGCCTGATTTGTCTCCTAGCCTCTTCAAAAGCCTAGGACCAGATGGCGCCTTGGATGAAGGCTACTTCTTTGATGACGGAGACAATTATGGACTAGCTGCGTTCGAGAACATCGTCCTGTACGGTGAGAGCGAAGCGGGCACCTGGAGCGGCTTCGTCGGCCAAAAGATCAAGGCCCGCCGGATCCTCGATCCGGCCCTTAGCGAGGCATCTGACGGATCCGTCAACTACCTCGCTCGTCCCGAAAGCATATACACCGGGAATAGTGCGCCTCATTTAGACCAGAAGCCCAGCGTCGCCGGCCCGAGAACTAGGGACTTGTGGAAAGATTCGGAAAATTTACAAGAATATCTTGTGGGGAATAATATAAACTTTAGATTCGGTAATATGACCTTTCAACCATTTGTTCGTGTAGTCGATACAACAGCCGCAGAGCGCCAAGTATATAGGATTACTACAGAAGTCGAATATCCAATCGGCGAAGATCCTTGCTTTGTGCCAATTGAGCCGGGGCTACCTGGCCTGACCGGCGACGCTTTCGAGGGCCCTCTTCTAGGAAATTATAGAAGCGAAGCTAACGTATTTCAGTGCCACATGTTTGATTATATTCCCTTGGGCGTTTGGGAATACTTCTGTAAGTATATTATGCTGCCTTACTTAGCACCCACCGGCGCCGCCCCGGACTTGCTGAAGAGCCTATACAATAGTTATGGCCTTGCGCCATTTTTTAGTAAAATTGAATTCGGCCTTCGGCTTACTTATAATGCTAGCTACCCAGTTATGAAAGAGTGGTATCACCAGCCCTTCGCAGCGCAGATGATCCAAGGCTACGTCACGGAGGGTTCCTCTGGTGGCCATGATTTTAATGATTTGATGCAAGATCCCGCCCGTGTATTAGCTGCAAAACGTACTAAATCATTATTTCAGAAAAGAAAATATCTTGACCATTTTGATTATGACCCCACCGAGACCGACATTGTACAGCTAGCGAATGATGGTATAGATTTTATCAGACAAGATCCCCATGGCCCAAGTCATTTTTATCAACCAAATATTCCGTTAAGTTTCGAAGAGACCAGCGCTCCTTTCTCATCTATAAACGCCAACGACGCTGTACTCGACGTCATAACGCCCTACGAGATCGAGCGCGCGCAAGGGGTGAATGACATTTATCCGGCCATGGCAGTATTTTATGATCGAGCTAGATATTTTCCGCCGACTCCAAATCCAACCCCAACGGAGATAGCCTCTAATGCCGAGTTACCTGAAGGCACATACGATGAAGACATCAATGCTGGTTACCTAGACCACAATGAGGTATGGGACTCCGGCACGCCACCGGAAGAATTCACCTGGGGCGAGCAAGCGCTGTTGACCATCTTTGGACCCCTCCTAGATGCGTGGAGCAGCGGCGCCGCCGTCACCGGCAAACAGGACCCAGAAGCCATCACCGCCCCCCAGGGTGAGCAGGCGCCTGTGGAACTAGAAGAGGAAGCCATCTTTGTTAACCCAACGCGGACCAATATAGCAGAAACATATTTAGTACCAGAAATACATATTCCGATTATCGAAGTTAGCAGAGAGTTAGATTTAAAAAAGGGTAACTTTGTTCTTGAAGGCACCCATTACAACTACGCGTCGCTTAGCGAATCAACCAGCCTCTTCCATGATATTATGGCTTACAATTTCTTCGAAGAGATGAAAGACACGGCTGAATTTAAATTGCTTTTTGGGCACCTACTTCCGGTAAAAAGATATTTTTCCTTAGCTCTCCTTTATTCAGCTGAGGGTATGTCTCGATGGATCCCAGAGACTTCTGATCTCCTAGATGAGACAAAAGATATGATACTGTCTGTAGTTCAAGGCTTACGAAGCTCATCGGATTATAATTATGTACCAGATCCGATTAAAAATCTTCTAGAAGAGCAACAACATAGCGCTGAAACCGGCACTACCGGACAAGAACCTGGCTTGACTAAACAGATCTTGAAGTTAATTTTAGAGACCCCGTTGCTCATTCTCAAGGGATTTGTGGAAATAACCGACCCTGCGATAATTATTGCTAAAGCTATTATAGACATTGCCAACACGGTACAGCAAACTATTATTGGTGCTATTGAGCAAAGTTTAAGAATGGCAAAGGCTGCTGTTGATCAGGCGGTGAAAGAAGCACAAAACGGTTTAACAGCGCTGGACGGCGCCGCCGGCCAACTCAGGATTCCTCTAGAATTCGCAAAAAGTAGTTTGCCTCAAGACCTACAAGGCAGAGTGCACCTCGTCACCGATGGCGCCCTGATGGGGTGGGAAGTTGGTATATATGAACCAACCCCCGCCGATTCCGATTATGAAGCATGGGAAAACTGGAAATCAGAAAATACTAGCAAATATAACGATATAGTGCAGGCGGTGGAAGATATCAATGGTCTTAAAGAAGATTATGAGACTGTCCAGGAAGACATTGTAGAACTTCAACAAAAATCTGATGATATTAAAGAAGAAATTGATTTAAAAATGGCTGAAGCAAAAGAAATTATGAAGGCTATATTTTCTTCGCCTTATTTATTGCCCTCTTTGTGGGCTGCTATGCTGCCTTCCCAGTTACCGTATTTTGGCGGCCTAATTCCGGCGCCAATTGTTATCGGCCCTCCTAGCACTGTTCCTGGTATGATTTATCTTGCGCTACTACTTATGGATGTATACGAAGATAAAATGCATGACGACATTGAGAATATCGGCAATGATCCTAATTGCCAGGACGAGCTTTAGGAGAGAAAGAAGATGAAAGGCTTAGGCCCCGAATTACCACTACACAGAGATCTTGCACACGGCCCTTACACATTGGTAACCTCGTATAAGGAAGAAGTTAAACAAAATTTTAAAAATCTATTGTTAACTTCTCCCGGTGAAAGAGTAATGAATCCGGATTTTGGTATTGGTTTGAAACAGTTTTTATTTGAGCCAAACCTAGAAGTCCAGCCAAAGATTAAACAACGAATAACGAGCCAAGTAAATAAATATATGCCTTTCATAAACGTAACTGAGATTAGTTTTGGCACGGCATCTACTATTGATGAGTTAATCGATCGACAAACTTTATCTGTGCAGATCGTATACGAGGTACCAACGTTGAATTTGGAGGCAGAAATAACCATAGATCCTGGAGATATTAGTTAATCATGGCGAAAAAAGACAAAAAACTCATAAAATACACTAATCGCGATTTTAATTCTATAAAAGATAGCCTGGTAGAATATGCCAAGCGTTATTACCCTGACACATTTAAAGATTTTTCGCAAGCGTCTTTCGGTTCTTTGATGTTAGATACAGTGGCCCACGTCGGCGATGTTTTATCTTTTTACTTAGATTATCAAGCCAATGAGTCATTTTTGGATACGGCTATTGAGTATAACAATGTACTAAGACTTGGGGAACAAGTTGGGTATAAACAACCTTTAAGAGCAAATTCTTTTGGCGTCGTTGCCCTTTATATCTTGGCGCCTGTTGAGGTCAACGGCTCTGGCCCGGATGTGAACTATCTACCAATGCTCGTAAGGGGAAGTAAATTCACTTCTCAAATTGGCCAAATATTCACCCTTATAGACGACGTCGATTTCGCTAGTGCTGATAATGAGATAGTGGTCGCGACCGAAACGGAAGTAGACGGCGCGCCAACTTCCTTCGCGGTAAAAGCTTATGGCCGGGTTATATCAGGCGAGCTAAGTGAAGCGCTGCACTCTGTTGCGGCTTTCGAAAGATTTCTAGAGGTACCTGTCTCCGATCCAAATATAACTGAGATTGTTTCTGTGACTGATTCTGAAGGCCATGAGTATTTTGAAGTAGAATATTTATCCCAGGACACAATTTTTAAATCTGTTGTGAACAAGGATCCGGACACAAGAGACCGAGTGCCGAATATTATTGTGACTACCACTGTTCCGCGTAGATTTACTACTAAAAATAATAGTGGCCAAATAACCTTAAAATTTGGATATGGGTCGGAATCGTCTCTTAAGACGGACAATACAACGCATCCTTCAAATGTTGTTCTAAAAATGCATGGAAGATCCTACGAGACGGATTTATCTTTGGACCCATCAAAACTTTTGGAGACTGACAAATTTGGCATTGCTCCCTCTAACACAACTCTTCGAATAATTTATAGGACCAATACAGAAGAAGACGTCAATGTCGCCAGTCGCGCCCTTAACACAGTTATAGACCCGCTATTTTCTTTTAAAGAATCTGCCGCTGAAACTTCAAAAAAAGTTTTTGTTAGGGACAGCTTGGAAGTTATAAACGAAGAGCCAGTATTAGGAGATGTTAGCATACCAACGCTTAAGGAACTCAAACAGAGAGTTAACGATGTCTTTGCTTCTCAAAACCGGGCCGTAACTGTTGAGGATTACGAAGCTTTAATATATAGAATGCCTTCTAAATTCGGCAAGATTAAAAGAACTAAAATCATTCGAGATGCTGATTCATTTAAGAGAAACCTGAATTTATATTTGCTAGCTGAAGACATAAATCAGAATTTGATTGAATGTAATCAAATTATGAAGAGGAATGTTAAGACATGGATTAATCACTATAAAATGATTAACGACACAATTGATATCTTGGATCCTAAAATTGTAAGTATTGGAATTAATTTTGTCGCTGTTGTCGACTATAGTCAAGATAAGTTTGAGGCTTTAAACCTAGCGATTACAGAAATTGAAAATATATTTGAGCAGAAATTAGATATTGGACAGCCGATTTATATTACTAAAATATATGATGTATTAAACAATTTAGACGAGATTGTCGACGTTACAAACGTGGAAATAGTAGATCGCGTAGGTTCTAAATATTCTTCATATACAATAAACTTGTCTGAATACGTATCTGCGGATGGCAGAATATTGTACGCGCCACCAGATACAATTTACGAATTGAAATTTCCTAGTATTGATATCAAAGGGACAATTAAATAATGGGCATAAAAAGATATAAAGCAGGTCAAGATAGTACAATTACCAATGCTTTTAAATTTGGCATGACGACCCGTGGCACGGGGTCAAATATGGGCAACGCTGATGTGGTTGAGATTTTCTCGTTATATGGGCAAAAAACAACCTCTTCGGTTGAATTATCAAGGGCCCTAGTCCAGTTCCCGGTCGATACGATGATATCGGATAGAGATAACGAGGTCGTCGGCGGCTTAAACAATGTTAAGTTTTATTTGAGGCTGTATAATGCCAGGCATGCAGAACAATTGCCAAAAAATCTAGTAGCCAACGTCATGGCTGTATCAAGATCTTGGCAGGAAGGTACCGGCTTGGACATGATCGACTATGATGATTTAACTAAAGATACAATAGATGGATCAAACTGGATCAACGCTAATAGTAATTTTACTGCCGCGACCGCAACATTAGTCTTACAAGGTGGAGCCAATTTAGCTGCTTTGGACGCAAAAACTTTTACTCTCACAGATGCAGAGGGTAACGTACAAACGTTTACTATAGATTATGATGGTACCAGCCTCGCCGACGGCGCGATTGGATTTGACGGAGATAGTAATACAACGCATGCGATAGACTCTATAAAAACTGCTATTAATAACGTAACTTCGCTAAAAATAACTGCCGGCACAGCTGCAGCGGCCGGCGATGCTGATTCACAAATGACACTGCCCCTCACACAAGATACAACGGGATATCGCGGAAATTCAGAAATCAATGTTGACACTAACGACCATATAACAGCTACTAATTTTAGTGGCGGAACAGGCCAGTGGGCAAATATTGGAGGTGATTTTTATTCATCCTCGTATACTTCAGGCTCTACAATGCCTACGTACACTTATACTTTTGAAAACGGTCATGAAGACTTGCTATTAGACGTTACTAACGCAGTAGAAGAGTGGATAGCTGGAAATTCACCAAATTACGGTTTTGGTATTTTTATAACTTCTAGTCAAGAAGGCTATCATTCTTCATCGACTGGCAAAGATGACGGCGCTTTAATACATAATACTGTCGGCGCAAGAAAAAGCTTTTATACAAAGAGATTCTTTTCTAGAACAAGCGAGAATTTCTTCCTAAGGCCAGTTATCGAAGCGCGCTGGGATTCTCGCGTGACTGACGACAGAGGTAATTTCTATGCTAGTTCTTCTGTAGCCTCAGCCCAGGATAACATAAATAATTTATATTTATACAATTATATACGCGGTACATTAAAAGATATTCCTAAAACTGGTACTGAGACTATATCAGTAAAATTATATGAGTCTAGCGACGGCGCCCCAGATGGTTCGGTCTTAGCAACTTGGACTGCATCGAAGGTTAGTACCGGAGTATATAAAGCTTCCGGCGTTATTGATACTGCTTTAACAACTTTAAATGATGTTTGGGTTGGTAGTATTGGCGGGGAATACAAAACCGGGTCTGTCACAGTTAAAGATTTTAATGATACGTGCGTGCGCACCGCAAATGATTATTTCCAGTATACAACAAAAATTACTAATCTAAAATCTGCTTATAGGAAAAATGAAAAAGCCAAATTTAGAGTTTTCGCTCGTCCTAGAAATTTCAGTCCAACAATATACACAGTTGCTTCGACTGATATTGAAAAGACGATAATACCAAGTGCTTCATACGAAATTCTTAGAACTATTGACCAAAAAGTGGTAATTAACAATTCTACTGGCAGTAACGATTATGAGACTTATTTGTCATATGATAATTCTGGTAGTTATTTTGATTTAGATTTGTCCATGCTGCAGTCTGATTATATGTATACGATTAAGCTTTTTTATCATATATCTGGAGACTGGAGAGAACAGGAAGATACATTTAAATTTAGAGTTGAAGATAATTAATTATATAGTTGGGCTAATTTATGGGCGTTAAAGATCTATTTGATAAAGGACTTTCTTTAAAATCTCTTAAAAATAAAACCAGAGATAGTTTTAGAGAAGATCTAGAGTCTGCGAGATATGTTGAAGCATATACAAAATATAAGCAGCGTTATATACCAGATACTGATTTTACAACTGCTTCGAGTTTTGCACACTTCGGCCTAGCAGAACTTTATTATGAATCTGCAATTCAAAGAATCTACCAAACTTATCCGTATGATGGCTCTTTGGCTGAGAAATTAGAGTGGCATAATAATAGTACGTACGTAGATCTTTTTATATTTGAGAATGAATATCCGCGAACGAATGGTTTTGTAACTTTTAATAGTAGTTCTCATACTTATACTTCTACAAGCCATGCCGGTATATATAGCAGTAGTGCGCCACAATATATTTATTTTACTGGTGGGCCACATGCTGATCCTGGCGGTGATTATACTAGTGATTTTTCTGCTGGCCCATCAAAAAAGGGCATTTCTAAAGCAAATATATATCATGCAGGAAGCCAAAGAACAAACAATCTTGAAATAGATCCAGTTAAAGGTTTAACAATTGAATTTTGGATGAAGAAAGATGGCTGGGCGACTCCACCCGACGGCGATCCCGCCGCTGAGTACATATTTAATATTTCTTCTACCGGATCTTCTGGTGACACTTATGGAAATTTAGCTATATACACTCGAAAGACTTTTCCAACAGAATTAATTTTTGTAGTCGTATCAGGATCTGTACTCACCTCTGTCACCGCGGAAACTGGAATTACTGAGGGTCCAGAAGGCGGATTAGCAGATTCAAAATGGCATCATTATGCGTTTGCGCTAAAAAGACATAATGCCAACAACGTGACAAATTTTTATGTTGACGGAGCACACAAATCACAGCATGTTGATACATCGCCAGCCAATGCTATTGACGGAACTCTTATAGCTAGTATAGGGGCCCTAGCTGGCCCCCGCGGAAAAGATACTCCAGCACAAGGCCGCGGCTGGGGAAACATCACCTCTACCTCTTTTGACGAATTTAGATATTGGAAAGCAGAAAGAACTGCGCAGCAAATTGGTCGACATTTTAGAGATCAAGTTGGCGGTGGGACTAATACTGATGACATAAAATACGACGATGTCTCTAATTTCGTTGATTTGGGTGTATATTATAAGTTTAACGAAGGAATCACAGGAAATTCTACGACCGACGCCACAATATTAGATTATTCAGGGCGCATTTCCAACGGCACATTTATAAATTATGATTCTGCTACTTCTAGGAATACAGGATCAGCTATTGTTTTAGCTTCCGCGGCAAGTAAAGAATTTAAAGATCCGATTATTTATTCTGATCACCCAAGCGTGTCAGCCTTCTTAACTGCAAAAAAACTAAGCGGGTCAATGCATGATTTCAACAATCCTTCTTCACTTTATCGCTCTCTTCCGGGCTGGATTTTAGAGGAAGATGAAGAGAAATCTAATCATTTAAAATACTTGACTCAAATAATGGCCAGTTTTTTTGATGATTTATACATACAGATACAAAATTTACCTAAACTAAAAAATATAAATTTTCCATTTGACAAAAATTACGAAAAAGCGTTACCGTTCGCAGATAGACTTTTATCTAGCCATGGCTACAACGCCCCAGAGATATTTGCTGATGCATCGGCTTTAGCTCAATTTTTACAGCGTGATGAAAAGAAACTTTTTGAAAAGAAATTATATGATATAAAAAATACAATTTATCAAAATATCTATAATAATTTAAGCTATATACAGAAATCAAAAGGTACTCTTAAGTCTTTACGCAACTTTTTAAGATGTTTCGGCGTTGGGGAAGAATTAATAAAACTCAATATATACGCCAGTGGCGAGACTTACGAGTTAAAAGATAATTTTACTAATACTGCTCTTAGAAAAAAATATTTAGATTTTGATGACCCAGAAACAAGAAGGGCAGATACAGGATATTACACAAATTCTTATACTGCAACAGCATACCAGTATTATGATCCCAGTGATTCTAATTCAATTTCGTATATACCTGGATTAACGGGAAGCATGCTCTCCGGCGCCGCAATGACGTTGGAGGCAGAGATATTTTTCCCAAAAAGATTTTTGAATGATGACATTAATAATACACATTTTCCGGGTTCCAAAGCTTCTCTCTTTGGAATTCATGCATGTTTGGCTGATAATGAAGACCTTTCTTTCGCTAGCGACGATACTATTAATTTCAACATAGCCGCAGACAAAACTAACACTGGAGATGTTAGAGACGCAAGATTTATACTTGAATCGACTAATAATTCTGCATCAGATATCTTCAGCACCATTAAAAGCCCAAACGCCATATCGGGCACATATGATAATGAAAAATGGACTTTAGCGTTTAGGCTTAAACCACATAAATATCCGCTGGCTAATTTTGCTTCTGGTAGTCTAAAGATGGCTTCAGGCGCCCCCGAGCTAGGTGCTGAATATATCTACGAATTATGTGGCGCTAGCTATGCTTCTAATATATTGCAGGATGAATTTTATGTAAGTGGCACTATTAGTTACGCGAATGCAGAAAAATTCTTCACACAGCCAAAGAGAATTTTTGCTGGCGCCAATAGAACTAATTTTACTGGCGACGTTATAAGACATTCTGATGTAAAGATCTCATCAGTAAGATGCTGGCTAGATTACCTACCAAATGAGGTCATCCGCGCGCATGCAAAAAATGCCAATACATATGGTACCTTAAACCCTTATAAAAATAGCAATTTTGCGTTAAATTATGAAAATCTATTCGATGTTCGCATACCGGAAATAGAGACTTTAATGCTAAATTGGACAATGGACAACGTTACTGGATCCGATGCTTCAGGCCGCTTCTTGATCGAAGATTATACTTCCGGATCTGTTTCGGATAGAAACATAAAAAGATACAAGTGGCCAACTGATGTTTTAAAATATAACTATACGGGCCGCGGCGACTACTTCATATCCGGTTCAACCTATCGCGATCAAGCTGTCGATATCGAGTTTGTACAGACTGCAAAACAAAAATTACCAGAAGTTGTTAACAGCGATGACATGGTAAAAATCTTGAATAAGCAAGACGATATTGTCTTTACGAGGGATACCACATATATACAGCATTTTCTATCAGTAGAAAAAAGTATGTACCAAACAATATCGGAAGAGATGTTGAGGCTTTTTGCTACAATTATCGGGTTCAACAACTTAATCGGAGATCCTGTTAATCGATATAGGCCGGATTACAAGGACATGGAAAAACTTAGAGATTTGTTTTTCGATAAAGTCGAAAATGAACCTGATTTAGACAAATTTCTCGATTATTATAGGTGGATTGACGACGCCGTAACAATGATGATTTACCAGTTAGTACCAGCGTCTGCTAATACCAGTAAATTGTTAAGAAATATGGTCGAAAGTCATATTCTAGAGCGCAATAAGTACTGCATGAAGTTTCCTACACTAGAGGTTAAACAACCTGATCTTATAGGCAATTTTGTAGGTGTTAATGAACTTAAATATAATTGGAAATTTGGGCATGCCCCACTTCCATCTTCTCCTCTGCCTCAAGACGAAAAATGTTTTTGGTGGAAAGAGAGGGCTGAAAGAGGTGGCCATTTAGCTTCTGGCGTGGCTAGTGTCGATAACGAAAGAGAAGAATTATTAAAAATTGCCATTACAGAAGTATCCGGCACCAAGCCAACCCTTCAAACATTTGGCGGCGTAAAATATAAAGATAGTTATTACCGATATAGAAAATTTGGGAAGCCAACAGTTCTGGAAGCGAATAGATCACTTAAATTTTTGGGTGGGTCAAATCCTGAATATAACAATATAAATGATTTTTACAGAGGTGTCATAAAATGGGGCAGTGATGACGATTTTATCTACATTGATCTTGACAACGAAATAAACGAAGTTGTTTGTAACGACGCATACACACCACCGGAATTAAACAAGAAAATATTTAATATTAATGCGCTTACCATGCGCGCCGGAGAGACAACTGGATCGAATGCATTTGGCACTGGTGCTGAGCAAGTCGACACTTTGGCTGATTTTACCGGTAAAACCAAGGCCAGATTACTTTTGCCATTTAGTATTTATACTTCGTCTATTGATACCGGATATCAGTCCTTATATGCGGATCAGTTTAAAATTAATTTTGCGAACTTGCACGATGATAAATACGGATCTTCATACGAAGTGCCGATGCAAAGTCCGTTTACTGAAAAAAATGTTGGAGGGATGCAATTTCGACATACAGATTTAAACCGACACGATTCTATTACAAACAAGAATAATATTAACAATCTTGATGCTCCGTTAACAAGGCCAGAAGGTTGGCATTTACAAGAATTTTTAAATAAAGAAACTGGTTACGGGCGTATAATTAACGAGTACTTTACTAACGCAACCTCGACAGCGACAACCTCAACAACAATTTTAAATTTACCCCTTGGTTCTACAACTGACGACCCCGGAGAAGAAGAATACTGGAGAAATGGTGTCGCCGCAGATAATGAGTGGACATTCTTGGAAGGTTCAACACCAACAGCCGGCACCGGCCCAAGCTCTGGTAATTATGCATATTGTGAAGTCTTACCATCTAAAGTTGGTCAGACATTTGGCTTAGTAACTCCACTCATAGACATGCTTGATAATGATAGCGAAATTAGATTAAATTTTAGATATCATATGTTTGGTTTACATATGGGTAATTTAAAAGTACAGCTCTGCACAGATAGAGATTTTGCTTCTGGAATAGAAGACGTATTAATAATTTCAGGCCAGCAGCATATTTCTGCTGGATCTTCCTTGGAGGGCTCCACGGCCCTTATTGATAGCGCCGGCACGTCTTCACCTTCTGGTTTCGGCATCTCTGGCACAGGTACCTTGGCGAATTTTAAAAATAAAAGATTTTATGTTAGGTTTTTATATACTGCCGGTATTACTCATTTAGGTGATTGTGCGATTGATACAGTACAAATTTACAAAAGCGATGCCGCTTTTACGCCCGGCTATAACCAGAACTCATTTAAACTTCTCCACCCAACTTATGACAACCATCATCGTCCATTTGCGACACTTAGCCGCGAGGAGTTTGCAAAACGTCCAGTTAATATTAGAAATATTCAAACAACAGGATCTTCGCCAACAAGAGCTGGAAATTTCTTAGAAAGATATGAGTATGTTAGCACTATGAGTCCTGAATCAAATGATCCTTGGCTTACTAAATTTTCTGATCAAGTAGTTAGTTCGGTTGCTGAAAATAATTTTATTTCCAGCATAGCTCAAATACTAACATCTTCTGCAGCGTCTATTGAGTTTGGCGCCGGCGATGGTCTCGGGCCTAGAACAGACAACGCTTTGGATTTTACATTGCCCAACAGATCTTTTATCTCTGGTACTATAGAGGAAAATAAGTATGCTGTTAAAAATAGAACTAGATTTAAATATAGATTCAGCTCTCCTGGAAGTCATGACGTTTTGTCTCGCGGCTATCTAGACCCAGCTCATGAGACTTATTCTGTATACAACGCGATGCCATGGCGAAATAGTTGGGTCAGAAAAGTGCATAATTCACAGCTGACTCCACATCAGGGGCAGTATGGGGTCAGTACCCACCGCGCAGCTGCTACGGCGTCTGCTGTTAGTATACTTAATCTTGCCAGTCATGCTATTAGCGATCAAGTTAATATAACTGTTCCTTTGCATACCGGAGGAAATGGCCAAACTTATACAATCATGTTTGAAGCTGTTGACGCAACCGGCGACTGGTCGGCAAGCGCCTATCGACTAGTCGTTGGTGAGAGCACTGGTCCGAGTGATGGAACCGTAGCGGAAACATTAGTTGATATGATTAACGGATATACTGGCACTGGTAACGGCACATACGGTCATGATTTTGCTGCGTCAGGCGACGTCGCCGGAGTTGGAATCCCTGGTGTTACTGCGACCTTACAGGGAACTACAGGTATTACTTTAGCTGCTAATAATCCTGGATCTGCGGGAAATAGTATTATTGTTACAAATGTTGCGGGAGATATATCAAGCGGCGAATTGACAGGCGGACACGATTCTACCGCAAGAGTATATGGCTCAGAATCAGCTGCGTTGATCAATACTGGTGATTATACAGTTACCGGTGATGCTTCTGCGCAGAAATTTCATAGAAACAACACTGAAAGGATAGAGTATCATGGGGATTACGCCACTTCTCCAAATGCAACTTTCCTCACAGCGTCGTTATTTGACAACGCATATGTTTCGCATATGATACCAAGAACAGATAATCAAACAAGATGGATAACAGCATCGTTAATTTAAGATATAATCTAATTATATTACAGGAATGAGGTAAAAAATGGCAATAAGTGGATCATTAAATTTTTTGAGCGCTAGTATCGTAGGCAGCTATATAATCTCTGGCGATCGATACTATGGTCGTGATACTTTGGCCGCGGCAAGCGCTGAATTTATACCTAATGACTTTGTTGGTTTAAATATGAATATTTACGAACCAATAACAGCCAGCACTAATACTTTAGGATACCCGAATTTAACAGCTGAATCGACTACAGATTTTAATTTTCGAGGTGGGCTAGTCGACAAATTATCTACAACATATGTTGGGATCCCTAAAATTTTAAATGGCATATTGACTAATCGCAATGGCCCATACCAACATCCCTCGTGGAAACAATATCGCGGTTGGCAGCATCCTGTTGCAAGATCTATGCGGCTAAATAATACAATGTCGATTGATATAAGACAGCCTAGAAAAGATTTAAGTCTGACTGACAAAAATTGGCTACAGAAATCGCAGCGTTTAGAAAAAACAAAATATGGCCATGGCTATTACCATAATCTCCGCTTTCCACGTGGACCCAAATTAAGACATTATTATGAACCATCTGTAATATCCAAACATCACCCTTATATATACGAAATAATGTATAATACTGACGTCAACACCGCAGAGATAGCAACGGCGCGCCAAACCTTAACGAACCAGATGATGTTTTTTACTGAAAAAAAACTCAATGAATATCTGAAAATAGGTTCGATCAACCCAAGTACTGCTAGCGCCAACTCGTATCCGAAGCAGGGATTATATAGCGCCGTGTGGACTGCTGGAATGCTAGGCGCAAGTAGATATAGGTATACTGAGACTATTTTTCCTCGCGTTGCTAGTACATACAGGCCATTCAAACTAGTAAAGCCAAATTATGAAGAAGTTTCGGGAGTAGGAAGTAACGGATACGATAGAGCGATTAATAGAAGTTTTTGGAGATCATCCCAGGGTGGATTCGCCAGCGAGGCTACCTCTTCGGCTCATTCTAGATTAAGAGGGGGGTGCTCTTTGGCCCTGGGCGGGGAAGGAAGAGAACCAACGGCGCTGAATTCACAAGAATATACACAAAAACACGGCATGCCGAACTTAGCAATATCAACGCCGGCTTCAAGAAAAGTTTTTGGAGGAAACCAGTACCCAGATGCCGACGACCCAAACCCAAATCTAGATTCAGACCTTCCGGGTACCGGACATTGGCACAGAAATATTGATTTCATCACAAATGGTATTGTAGCGAATGCAGTCAACACTTTGACTGGCGGAGTCGATGCATACGGAAACGCTTCCTCGCAGCCATATGGCGGTTTCGTACAACTAGAATCATATCAACCATACAACATATCTTTGGCCAGCATGTGGCCACTGGATCCAAGGGAAGACGCACATTCCCAAGCGGTCCTTCGAGCAGCAGGTTCT
>Ga0208299_1000508_pt1 | contig 35877 bp, 28 predicted proteins | sample 15_taG_FD_184089 | JGI IMG/M metagenome (GOLD analysis project Ga0208299, IMG submission 184089) | Marine viral communities from the Subarctic Pacific Ocean - 15_ETSP_OMZ_AT15312 metaG (SPAdes) (version 2) | ecosystem: Environmental > Aquatic > Marine > Oceanic | place: Pacific Ocean | collected... | reverse complement strand
TGCCGGGAAACAGATCAATCAGATTCACCTGTTCGATCCGGTAATCACCGCCCAACAACTGCAGATCGCGCACCATGGTGGGGGCACTGCAACTGACGTAAATCAGTTTTTTGGGCCGATAGGCTTTGACCCATTGTGCCAGATGAACAAAGCCCTTGCGGGGTGGGTCCACCAGCAGCACATCGAAACGGGTGTGCTCGGTACGCGCCTTGAAGGCCCGCAACGCCGTGTCGGAAAAAAGATCCAGATGAATAAAGCTGAGCTCTTCCTTCAGCTTCGCCCGCTCCGGCGCATAGTCCACCATCACCCGCTCGATACCGGGGTGCTCCGGCAGAATCAAATCTGACAGGTTGCCCTCTCCGGAGAACAGATCCAGCAGCGTGCTGACCTCAAGATCGTCCAGCTGGGCTCTTACGGTCTCCCGCAGCACCTCATTCATGGCCCTGTTGACCTGGGTAAAACCGCCGTGGGCATAGGGTTGATCCCATTGCACACTGACCCCGTCATCGGTCAGATACAGCTCACAGTGCCCCTGGCCCTGGTGATCTTCAGTCCAGCTTTTGTCCTGGTAGAGACTGTCAAAGGTCTCGCGAAGTCGCTCATCAATCACCTGGCAGTGCGGAATTTCAAGCACAGCATCGGTGACTGGGTCGATCATACCCAGATACTTGTGACGGTAGTGCAACTGCATGCGATTGCGGTAGCCCAGCCGCTGCTCGGCAGGCGCCACGCGAATCTCCGGGGTCTCCACGCTGAGACGCTTGAGATGATCCGCCAGGGCATTGCGCTTGTAGGTCAGCTCACTTTCATAATCCGTGTGCAGAAAATGGCAGCCGGAGCACTGCTCAAAATGCTCGCAGGCCGGTGTAATACGGTTTTCAGCAGTGCTGGAAAGGTCGTTCATCCGGGCAAACAGCACCCCTTTGCTGGCGCGGGTAATGGTTGCAGAGCCCTGTTCACCGGGCAACGTTTTGGCAATGAAACAGGGTTTGCTGTCAATCTTTGCCACCCCCTGCCCCATCGGGTCGATGCTCTCGATGAGGAATTCAATCGGGCGGTTTGGCGATTGCCGCTTGGCTTTGGGGTGAGGTCTTCTGGGTTTCAATGGGATTCCTTACGTATGACTGTCGGGAGACAAACTGGCCGACGCTAAAACAGGCTTCAAGTATGCCCTAGTTTTACAGCCATTGGGATTTCTCAATGGCGCCACCTCATTCGCGAAAGCAGTGAACAAAACCTGCTTCGTGACTTGTAACGCACCAAAAGACAGCGACACCGGACAATCGATCAATCAGCAACGAACAACCGGGCCGGACCCACCGGGACGATACCGGTGGGATTGATGGTTTTGTGGCTGCCATAGTAGTGCTTTTTAATGTGATCCAGGTTGACGGTTTCTGCGACACCGGGGGTTTTGTATAACCGGGACAGATAGCCGGGTAAATTCGAGAACTCCAGCAAGCGGTTGCGATTGCATTTGAAGTGGCCGTGGTAAACCGCATCGAAACGCACCAGCGTGGTGAACAATCGCCAGTCCGCCTCTGTGACCTGTTCGCCCAACAGATAATCCCGACTCGCCAACCTGCCCTCCACCCAGTCCAGCGCCTCAAAAAGCCCGGCGTAGGCCTTTTCGTAGGCGGCCTGGGTCGTGGCAAATCCGGCCCGGTACACGCCGTTATTAATCTCGTCGTAGACCCGCTGATTAATGGCATCTATCTCCGCGCGCAAAGCTGCCGGGTAAAAATCCAGCCGGTTACCGGTCATCGAATCAAAGGCACTGTTGAGCATTCGAATAATGTCGGCAGATTCGTTGCTGACGATGGTCTGCTGTTGTTTATCCCACAACACCGGCACGGTCACCCGCCCTTCATAATCACGGGCGGCTTTCAAATAGAGTTGATAGAGGTAATCCAGCCCGTAGAGATCATCGCCCTCCGCGCTAAACTCCCAACCATTTTCCAGCATCAGTGGCTCCACCACAGTGACACCAATATGCTCCACCAGCCCCTTTAACTGGCGAAAAATCAGCGTCCGATGGGCCCAGGGACAGGCCAGCGAAACATACAGATGATACCGGCCACTGCTGGCGGCAAACCCCTGCTGCCCGTCGGGGCCCGGGCCGCCATCCGCAGTGATCCAGTGCCGGAACCGGCTTTCCTGCCGCTTGAACTCCCCGCCACTGGCTTTGGTGTCATACCACTTGTCCTGCCATGTCCCGTTCACCAACAATCCCATGATGCTCTCCCGAAACCGGTTTCCCGCTGTGTGATCAATAAGCATGACGCAATAGCCGTGGGCCTGCCAATCCGTAAACACATTTTACCGGGTGGCCATGCAAATTGAGTGTTGCACGGTCCGATGCCAGAACCGGTAGCATTTCGGAGTTGCCCTCATAATCAGCAGTTTTTTACTGCACTGCACTTATCGTAGAATGGACGGCTTTCCCGCGCAAAAAAGAGGCACCACCGCAAGCCGATGACAGCCCAAACGGATACCCTGTCCCAGCATACCCCCATGATGCATAGGTGTAATTCTTATATTTTTCAATCAATTAAAGTCCGCTACCCCGAAAAGCTACACAACGGCCTACACAACAAAGAAAATAATTTAGCCATCTCACTTATCGAGTCTTTTTTTTATCAAAGAATCCTGACAGGGGACTTTGAGCCTTGAAGCTTTCCCGCTTATTCGGACGGCTGAAGTTAGTTGCTAATCAAGAAAGATCATGGCTAGCCTCCTTGATGTTCCGCCCCGATACCTTGGAACATCTCGCGCAGGTCGACGGTTGAACGCTCGCCAATGGCAGCGAAGTTCTCATCCAGCCAGCGTGTGGCGGTGTCGCGGCCGAGATCGCGCAGCTTGGTGAGGAACTCCCATTCGACATTCATCTTCGACGAAGCGCCCAACGATTTCAGCTCCGCCTGATTCTCGATGATATGCACCCGCACCTGATGGTATTCGTCCACCGATAGCTTGCCCTGGCGGATCAGCCGGTCGACGAAGTCGATCGCACGCAGCTCTTTCAGGAGACTGGCGTTGAAGCTGATCTCGTTCCGTCGGTTCTGGATCTCCTGAGGTGTCTTCGGCGCGCCCTTGCGCTCGATTGGGTTGATCTGGATCACCACGATATCGTCGGTGTCGGTCTGGTCGTAAAAGGGAAACAGCGATGGATTACCCACGTAGCCGCCGTCCCAATAGGGCACACCGTCGATCTCAACCGCCTGATAGAGATCGGGCAGGCAGGCGGAGGCCATCACCATGTCCGCCGTCAGCGCCTTGCGAGGGAAGACCTTGACCCTGCCACTCTCCACATTGGTGGCTGAGATGAAGAGTTTGAAGGCGGTGCACTTACGCACCATATCAAAATCGATGCTCTCCTCCACTAGATCCCGCAACGGGTTGATATTCATTGGATTGAGCTGATAGGGGGAGGCCACGTGCGCGAGCGCGTTCATGGTGTGGTACATGGGGTTGTTCTCAAGCCCCCAATTGCCCATCAACATGTCGATCGGCATCCGTCTCAGCGGGCTGTTCTTCGCACCATCGCTCATGCGCTGCCAGAAACGATCGAGTGCTGAGCGCGCGCCCTCGGGACCGTCGCGAGTGAAACCGTCGGCCAGTACCACAGCGTTCATTGCTCCTGCCGATGTCCCCGAGACCCCGGCGATTTCCAGCCGACCGTCCTCTAAAATGCGGTCGAGCACCCCCCAGGTAAAGGCGCCATGGGAACCACCGCCTTGCAGGGCAAGGTTTACGGGTTTGGATTTAGGTTTCTGCGCCATAAGATTGGCCCCTAGAGTAGTCTTGAAGTGCTAGTTTCTTCATGAGGTTCGACCGACGAAATTATGCCCCGCCTATTTCGAACCGTTGCTAACATTCCTACCCTGAGTACAGACGAACTCATTAATTCTTGCTCCTTGAAAAAATGTGATTCACAAAGATTTTTTGCTAATCCTGCTTATCATCAGATGCGATAATGGCTTGAAGATCGGCAATGTGTGTTTTCGTGAAATGAGCTGTCACGTTTTCATCAGCGAGAACTAATTCCAGCTCGTTTCCTTCAAGATCCAAGATCGGGATACCGAAAATATGACCAGGAGGCACATGAAAACCGACTTACCTTCCATAAGCCAGCTGAAAACTTCCTTAAACCAGCTTATGAGTCGCGTGAAATTCAATTCCCTGCCCCCATTGTAGTGATCAGCTAATTCCGGACATAAGTTTATAGAAGCATTCGCCCTTCATGGCAGCATCGATCAGTTCGAGTTGGGATTGAGGCATATGACTCATTTGATAAGGACCTGATTAAACCACAGGATCGCTGCCTCACCCTCCTTGGCTGTGATTTCACTCACACTACGGCTATGCCTGATACCGTTACGCAACTCACCAAGCTGGTCAAATTTTTTAATCAATGTTTCTTTGTTACCGAAATGCCTTTCAAAGTCCAACCAAGATGCCTTGCTGACAATCGTATCCTGGAGTTCACGCAGGTCGAAATATTCCAGTTTTCCTTTAAGCGCTTCATAGTAATCTGGGTCTAGTGATGGGTTCTTTTTCGCCGCTCGTGTGATCCTCTCATCGACCTTCTGCAAGATGTGAGAAGGTAGCCGAACTGGATCACTGTCCAGCGCCGTATCAATCAAGGAGCGCAGCGCCAATTCAATATCTTCAATTTTCTTATCGAGTTCTCTTAGCTGAGGGGAAAGATCGAGCCGTTCCTTGATCAACAGATTTTCTATGGCGTCCAGTAGTGTCCGATAGCGCTCGGCGATAAATGCTTCGTAGTCATCCGGGCCAAATGGATCCCTCAAGAGAATCGCTTGTGCTACCGGTGAAATGAAATGCGACTCCAGAATGCCACGCACCGTTTCCTCGCCATTTTCACGGATCAGTTGGGGTAAATATTGGTTCGGCAACTTGTCGCCGATGATTCGACGGTTCGTATCCGCCGTGAGTGGTGTGCGATTCAGAATCGAATTGATCAGGCCGCCAGGTATATGTTTTTTTCCCCAGGAGTCTGGAACGACGTGATGATCATCAAGATCCCCGTGCTGGGGCACATCACCAGTCATCCAGTCACGTGCGCCTTGGATAACCAAAAGATTGAAGATACCATTGTAGACAGAGCTCCCTCGCTTCGTTTCTTTGCGCAGATCAATACTCTTAAAGCGCTGTCCAAACTCAGCAATGACAGGGGGTTCGACAGCGTCGTCCTCAAACCAGGCTTTTAGGTCGAGGAAGTCCCGGGCGCTGGTGGACTCCACCGAGCCGGAGTAGCGATTGGTAAATACCGATGCCCAATACCAATGTCTAAGCTTACGCCTCGCATCGAGCTGTCTGATATGTGGGATCGACTTGATATGCGATCGGATAGCCGCGAAGACAGGTAATACCGAGACATAAGGAAGGAATGCGGAGCTGATCGCGCCGTATTCCTGCGGGTGACGGAGCACCTTGATAGCATTTTCTAGCGCGTCCACAGCCGTATTCCAGCGACTTTCGAAATCCTCCGTATCCCGAATTAGAATCTCCTTTCGCCGCGTACCATCAGGGTCCCGGACGGACTTTTCTTGGCCAGGCAACAGGAAGTATAGGTATTTCGGTGAACAGTAAGCCTGCCGCAGAATACTCATCACCTGGAGAATGTAGACGTTCATTTTGCCCGTATCGATATCCTCGAGACGAAAACTAGCCTCACGCCACATGTGTTTGAGCTGCAGCCCCTTAGGTTTAAGGAGAGCGTTAATAAGATCGAATATGTCTAACCTAATCCCCTTACTGTTGATCTGCGTGAAGATGTCGCAGATTTTGTCTGTCCCAAGGTCTTGATCGAGCTCGATGTAAGAGATTTGATACTGCTCGGTTATGCCTTTGAGGTGCTCACCAAAGTTGTGTGCATTCATCACGTGATTGTTGGCTTCTTCCACTTTCTCACTGTCGCAATCGGCCATCGCTTGTTCTTTTACCCTTTGCCAATATGCCTCGTAGGCCTGCAACCACGTTGGTAATGCCCAGCCTGTTGCCCCGATGACAGATAGCGGGAAAATATGGGAGGCATACTGCTTCTCTTGGTTGTCAAGCAATGTTGTCCACCGCTTGGTCACCCTGTCGTAGCCGAAAGCTTCATCAAACTCATCGGCCATAAATCGATCCACCCTGATGAAGTAGAAAAATTTGCTCGTTCTGTTCGGTAGGGGTTTATCCGGAGCGAGGAACGCGTAATTCATAGCGGTCAGTCGCTGCTGACCGTCGAGCACAATATATTCGGTTTTCGAGCCGCCTGTGTGACCATAAATTGGTTCGCAAGATAGATCACGAAAGCTCTCTGGCTTGCCTTTCCAAAGCAACAAACTACCAACATAGTAGTCAAGAAAAATGGAACGCATCAACTCACTGATATCCCATGGTTTCCATTCGAACTCTCGCTGGAAATCAGGAATGACAAAGCGTCCCTCACGCATATATCCAACAAGTGTGTTCAGGCTCACGTGATCTGGCTTCTGAGCATTTCTCATTACAATAGTCCTTATCTAGCTAGCAGTGTTTTGAGGTGGCCTTCTGCTGCATATGCAGATTGAAGAAATTCTTTAAGAGTAGCAATAGCCTGATCGAGGGTCATGTGTTCTTTCTCGAGCACCGGCTCCACGTAGCAGGAGACGTTCAGGTTGAAGTCGTTTTCAGAGATCTCCTCAAACTTGACCACCCGACAGATCCCTTCCTTACACTGATACGCCCATGCCCCAGAAAAGTCAGCTAGTGACGCTTGGACTACAATGAATAGCAACCGCACAAATCCTTAGGCTATCAGACGCCCCTGGAGCTTGCCTCCGCCATTCGACTTGGAACAACTGATTCAAATGTAACGGACATTATTGGGAAGAGTTGGATTAAATACTGTGGCAGGCCATGATCATTACAGAAAGCGGTGCAATTTAAATTCCCCAACATGAACTGGATTTCTTGCAGTGCCACATTTGAGTAGATAAAGCGTTTTCCCCTGAACAACAAAAATGGCATCTTGTTTAAATTTTTTGCCAATGTCGCAAGCGACTTCACAGTCTAGATCAACAGCCCAGCCGGGCTCATTATGGCCACTCTCAGGCGAGAACCCTGTTACTCTGAGCGGACTGCACCCTAAAGATAACAGGTGATCGAACAACTCTTTATCAGCCTGCTTGTTTTTCTCCTCAGTCCAACTCTCACCAGTAGTTGCGTAGCCAGTAATAATTGCGAAATTTTCTGGTAGTGATTTTGACGTGGCAGATATGAATTCAACTTGAAAATAGGCAGAGTGAAATTCGTCAATCACCTCTGAAGGTCTATCATGCTCAGACATAAAGATCCTTAATAACTGATGAAGGGTGGATTCCCTGGAAAGATTTTTGCCACTGCTCTGGACTAAGGCAACGTTGTCTATTTATTTTTTGGTTTATCAAAGACAGCGCTTACTTGAGGCCTTTTTAAGATCATAAATGTCCTACTGACAAAAGCCGGTAAAAGCAAGTAAAGCTCCGGCTAATGCAATTTTTATTGCTACCTCAGTTATTGCAGGAGTGATACCAGCATTGTTAGCCTGTATCACCGAGTCCAAATCAGTCTTCTTCAAACTCCGAAGAACTGAACTTGAGCACGTTGCAATTTTCCTTGATCGTCCGCTGCAACGACTCGTCGAAACCACCCTTCTTTCGAGCTTCAATTTCTACAGAGATGGTTACGTCAACGCCGACCTGAGCAGTGAACTGCTGTACCACCTCATCCATAATGGTTGCGAAGTCCATTTTGGCTTTAACCGCATCCAGATCGACTGTGCCATAGAAGTGTGTTTTGTTTGCAGCAGTTAAATTGTGTCCTGTGCTGCCATGTTCACTCATGGGGTCTGTCGGTGGGGTCAGTGTGTCACCATTAGCGTTGGTGCCGGAGGGGTTTCCAGCGCCGGTTTCCCCAGAGTTTAGGTCATCAGCTCGAGAGTCGGGTTGCTGAGCTGCTCGCAGTTTTTCAGCATAAGTCGCTGCAGTATCTCGGTCGATTAGTAGTGAAGATTCGTCGAGCGCTGCCAATGAATTCTTTCCAAAACTAAACCCTAGGTATCGGTCGCCTTCTTTTCCAGCGGCAAAACCAAAGAAATCCTCAGCTTGGACCCCTTCAGCGATGGCATTGCGGAATACCTGGTCGTTTACCAATCTGGGCAAGTAAAGGTAATGGCAACAGTCTTGCCAGACTTTTAGGGCACTGACTTCAGTTAGCCCATCTTTCAGGTACCAGCCCGTCAGAATCTTACGCAGATGAATCGGTGACCATTCATATACCATCCACTCCTCTTCCCGGAGCTTTTCTTCAATGCTCTGGATAAGATTTTGCGATGTTGGCGCAATGGATACCACTTCCCAATTCAGTTCCGGGCGGCCTTTCACAAAATCCTCTACCGGCGCCAGCAGCCACTTCCAAGTTTCTCGGATTAGCTGTCCAAGAGATTGCATTGCACCATCACGGCTCCGCTTGGATTGGTTTAGGTGAGACAAGTCCTGGTTGAGTGCTCCGCTTTCAATATCTGTCACGATCGAACGCCAGGCTAGGTAAATACGCGCTTGCTCTTTCAGACGGCTGACGACATCAAAATCCGGAGCTAGGAAAATCAGACGGTTCTGTTTTTGGCGAGGTTGGTCGCCTCGGTTGCGTAAAATCTTTTCGGCTTCACTGAAGGCCTGATTGGTGTCGGTGCGGCTGTAGCCTGCATTGGTGGGCAATACGACCAAGCGCGGGCCGGACCCATAGTCATCAGGGACGTCTGCGGAAGGCGTGAACACGTGGATACCACTAAATTGATGATTACGACCAAACATCCGATTCACTTGGTCTTTAAGCAGAGGAATCAGATCATCTCGTTCACTGATATTTTGCTTACGGCTTTCCATTTCCCGACGCAGGTTGGGCTTGGTATCCAACCAGTAGCGATCCTGTTCTGCATAGAGGTAGTGTAAGCGATCCCTGAGGCGCTTGAGTACGTCCTCGAATACGCCAATGGTTTGTCCTGGCTGCACAGTTGCCAGCAAAATCCGTTCGGTCTGTATGCCGCGAATCATCTGATCTTGAGAGGATGGGGCGCTTCCCAAAAAAATTGCTCGGGCAGTTCGCCGTGCAGCTTGAACTCCACCAAACAGTGGGTGATGGCCATCAATATCTGCTGGCACAGAACGGGGTCCATCCACTTCTTTTTCAATCACTGGTTCCCAGCCTTGTGGAAGGTAGTGAATACTCTTGTTACGGACGTGTGTATCACCCAGCGGCAACGAACCCGGCATGATCAAGGCATCTTTGTTACCATCGTTCCATAGCCGATGAATCACAATAGCCATGTACTGGAGCACGCCGCGGGTGCGTTGAAATTTGTCCAGCGTGGACCAGTCTTCATACAGACGGTCGAATACCTCGGGGTGAATAGGGTACGAGGAGCACATTCGTTCAAAGTATTCGTTGGATTGAGTTTCAACCGGGAACTTGTCGGCATGCTGGCGATAAAAATCCGAGAACTGGCGGCTGATTCCCTCCACCTCGCCGCGTTCACCGGAGCTTTCGAACAGGCGACGACGAACGATTTCAAAGGACTCACTGGAGCCCACAGGCTTCCAGACTGACTCCACCCGGGCAAAGTACTTTTCGAGAGAATTCAGGGCGCGTTGGCCCATTGTACCGCCGACTTCCAGGTCAGATTCCGGCAAAGAAGCTAACAAAATGGCGTTTGGCACGGCCTTCAAGGCTTCAGTCAGCCCCTGAATAAAGCTAATATTGCTATCGAATGTGCCACCTTTGTACTGCTTGTCCAGCTCCAGCTGGCGAATGTAGGCAACTAATTCGTCAACCAGAATCACGCAAGGCGCAGCTTTAGTAAGCAGTTCTTTCAGCACCTCCTTGCCAGGCGAAGTTCCATCCGCATCACTGTCAGCTACTAAGGCATAGCCTTCCTCACCCAGCAACCGCCAAGCCAGCTCACCCCAAAGCGTATTAACGGTGGTAGAACCATAAGTGCTTGGTTGGCTAGGTGACTGTCGAATGCCATCTAATACAGCGATACGGGCTCGTGGCAGTTCACTGATGCCTGCCTCGTCCAAGATAGGGGGTATGCCCATCAGTTTGTTCGTGCTGGCCTCACGGCTGGCCAGGTGATAAACAGCTAGCATCGTGTGGGTTTTACCGCCACCGAATGCTGTTTGCAACTGAACGACCGGATCGCCGCCCTGACCAGCTAGTCGTTGAGCCACAGAAATCAGAAGGAGTCGCATGCCCTCGGTGATGTAGGTACGAGAGAAGAACTTCTCCGCATTCTGGTACTCCTCTGGCGCTGTTCCGCTGGCAACCTGAGTGATGTCGGCAGCAAACTCAGACTGTTTGAAGGAACCCTCCAATACGTCTTTGTGTGGGCGGGCTATTTCGCTCCAGGGTTTCAAACTCATGAATTACTCCTTAAAAATCCAGCCCGGTTTGTTCACCTTTGTGGCCAACATCATGAGATGCCGCCACAATTGCGTGCCACGACGCGATTAATTCATTGTAAGCGCGAGCTTCTTCAGCCCACTTCTTTCGTTCGCAAAGTGTGTATAGGTGATAGGCCAGTTGGCGTATGGCTTCGCCTTTTTCCGGCATTTTTGCCAGTAGCTCGCCGGCAGCTGACTCGCCGCTGTTGTTCAGACGACGGATCATCTGATGGCAGGCTTCCCAAACAGGCGTGCGGTCGTCTCTAGTGGGATCCCAATCGGATTCATATTCAGTCCAGCGTAAAAGGCGCACTTTGCCTCCACCCGATTCGACTACACCTGAGGCCTTTACGCCGTCTACGCTCGTGCCTTTAGCTCGAGCGAGCGTATCAGCTTCGCCAAATTGGCTACTGCTCCACCCCCACTGTTCGAACCAACTAGAGCAAAATTGGGTGTCTGCATCGAAGCTGCCAGAATCCGGGCTTAGATAGTCGGTGATGGCACGGTTTACCAATACGAGGGCGTCATGCACGCTCATGCGTGAACCATCCTGATTGAGCACCGCTTCATACTTCGAATAAATAGCCATACCGGGGCCTATTGCTGCTTGCGCCAAGTCAACCGGGGCGATTGGTGTGTGCCCCGCATGTCCACCGATCATTGACTCTATCGAGCTAGGCATTTCCACATTGAGTCTTTTTTGAAAGTCTCTTCTTGAAACTATATCTTGTTCTTTTTCTCTCTTACGACATACAAGCACGATTGAAGATGCTAAAGCGTTGGATTGATTTGATCTTGTCCTTCCTTGACGCTCAGTACGAATTGGCCAAGTACCCGTAACAGAAAGACCTGCAGCTAGAACCGATTCGAGAAATGTTTCCCACCCCTTGGATGCCGTATCTTCGTTTTTCGTGTCAGACTGTTTAAATGCATAATAAACAGTAATTGGATATGCAGAATGAGCATGATCAGCAATATTTTTCATTGACTGGGTCATCCCATCCAAAAAATGTAGCTCTGCGGCGTCTTGGTTTTTGTGACGATATGAAAAAGCTACCAATTCTTCATCTTTGGGTGTGGAAATTGTTGCAAAGGTTTTAGGAAAATACCGCCTTAAAGATTTTCGCATCCACACGTAAAAAAAGTCAGATAAATCTGAATAAGGCACGTTGTCATAGTAAGGCGGGTCGGTACTAATTACTGGATTGCTGACAACGGGCACCGAAGTTGCGCTTCTCTGCTCTATTTGCCCCACACTTCCACGAGTCGGCAGCTCCCTTATTACGTCAGCAACTATCGAAATAGATTTTATAATTCCTCCGCCGGCTGACGTGAATGGATTCATCTCTACAAAATCCCACACCATTGGCAAAGCATTTTGACTAAAAAGCATCGATGGGCGATTTTCTTTGGAATACCAAGTAACCAGAGAGTTTCCGTAAATCGCATACTTATCAATAGCAAATGCTAAATATAAACAAATTGACTCAGCATATGCTTTAGCGCCTATTCCTCCTTGCTCAAAAGATCGCTCGTCTTTAGGTAACTGGGACTTCAATGCATCTTTAAACGCAAGCTCATAAATTTCATCAATAAGTCCCGTAAGCGTTTCCAAAGCAAGTGTTTGTCTTTCAGTAAATATTCCTGAAATTAGATCAATACCGTAAGGTTTAACACCGAGATACTGAGAAGTTCCGGAAAAAGGGACATCAGGGCGCCAAGATGGATTTGCTTCCTTCGCTAAAATCTCCATTGTATTTGTTGGCGAAACATAGGTTCGTCCCTGTGGACTTTCAACAGCTATTGCTAATAGCTTTGCCCCTAGCCGACCAGCTTTTGATTCGCTTTTAATATAATCGCTGGATATGGGTGACCCCGATAGTAGGCATTCAAAATTTGCGCCTCTCGCTGTTTTAGTGCCTCGCCTTGAGATTTCAGGATTCTCAGGGGCTGCGTTAACAACCTGAAAACTATACGATTTACCTTCTATTTTTGGATCTATATATACCTCGCCACCCACCTTGGTTGAAAGCATAAATGAACGAGCTAAAGGAACCTCTACGCCGTTATAAGCAGGGCTAGGGCTACGAACTGTGCGCGCCCACATAAATGCTATTATCCTTAATTTTTGCCCCTCTAGGTTTTTTAAATGTGGGTTTTTAAGAACAATTTCTTTTGTTACATCAATGTCTGGATAGAATTTCCCGATTTTTTCTCTTGTTTTCTCTACTAGTAGTTCACCGTAGGATTTAAAATCTTTTACAAGTCCATTAAGACCAGTTTCATTTTCGATAAGATCTGTTTGGCTGCAGCTTCCAAATGACGAAAAAACTGAGCTTATTCCCTTGAATCTTGAAGGGATATCTAATAACGCTCTGTTGATCATTACTGGTATCGGGTTTAGATCTGTTGCGCTTACCCTTAAACCTAGCCTTTTTGCCTCTAGGGGAAGTGTTCCACCTCCAGCAAAAGGATCTAAAAAATCTGGTGTAATATTAGGGTCAAATCCGGGTTGTCCTTTATTAATTTCACAGGTCTCTATCCAGCTTTTGTTTATCGCTTTTTGCGCCCTATCCAGAAGAGCCTCATTATTGTTATTCTCCCACCGGACCAAATCCCTAATAATATCGAACAGAAATTCCCTCTCTTTTTCTGCTTGATCTTTACTTTTTCCCGAGTACCACCCTCTATCGCCACCAGGGTCATTTACCATCTGTGCAAAAATGATTGCTCTAGCAGCAGCCATTGGTCGCTGTGCCCACCACTTGTGAATAGCCGAAGGATTGCCTTTGTATATATAATTTTCCCTTGTAGATGCTGTATTTATATCGTCTAGCGGCAGAGCAACTTCAATTAGTTTTTTGGGTGACCTAATAGCTACCATAAAATATCCTGGCATTAAAAAATGTTAGTGAGAATGTAGCGAAATGGTGATTTCTGTAAAAAGGTGGCAAAATCGGTCGGCGATGTCATGAGCACCTCTAGAGCGTTTTTTAGCCATTTCTGGCGGTCGTCTACGAGGCTGGAGTCGGCATTCAGCCCCAACATGTCACGAGTTTGCTTGACATCATGTTTTTGTCGACGGGTTAAACCGGCAGCAGGTTCAATGGTGCCGTCAGTTGACAATGACCACTGCTGGTTACAGCCCGGTTCCGGTTCAATGGGCAACAGACCGTGTTTTTTCTTTTGACCACAGGTTTTATTGTTGATACAGCTGTGAGCAAAGTTGGTATAAGTAAAGCACAGCTGCGGGTGGGCATTGGGACCAGATTTTGGTTTGATATGATCGATCTGACCATCAATGGAGGCTAACCTGCGCTCACAATACACACAGAGTTGTTGCTGATCCTCATTGATTGCTTGCTTTACTTGCCGCTTGACGGGCTGAAATGTATGGCTATCCCAGTCAGCTACTTGTGCCTGTGGGTGGTTTGCTTTGAACCTGTGCAAGGCAGGTGCGCCGCCTCTGCGGTGTTGCAGTTCAACCACAATTAGCGCTCCTTGTTTTTTTTGCGTTCCGCCAGAAAACGCCAGGTGGTCAGGTCGCTTTCGTGAAACTGGTAACCGGCCTGCTCAAGTTTGGCCCTAAGAGTTTGAGCTTCGGAAGAAGTTTCTTCACCCGATCTCACCAGCTGCTCAAACGCCCTGATGTCCTCTTGCAGGGAGAGCTCTGGTTCCCTGTGAGTGCCCATGATCTGGGCAAGCGCATCGCCAGATTCGTGCGCTAATGGACTGAATTTAGGAACTTCGACAGACACGCCATTTTCGTCAGTTTTGAGTACGCGGATAAAACCACGCGCAACCGTGGTCAGTACTTGTGGGCTGTGGGTGCTCACGATGAACTGCACTCTGGGGAACGCCTCATGTAGTTGCCCCAGCACTACTTGCTGCCAGCGTGGGTGCAGATGCATATCTACTTCGTCAATCATGACGACTCCAGCTGTTTTCTGGGCTGCATCCACTCCCAAATGGGGATTGAGCTTGATGCAGCGGTAGGCGATATCGCCGACCATGGCCAGAACGCTGCGAATACCGTCGCTGAGCTGCTCAGCATCCAGGGTGCCTTGCTCGTCGTGGTTCAGGATCAAGGACTTCTCAAGACTCACACTGTATTCCAGCGTGTGCCACCCTGTGATGGGCTTCAAAAATGTATCGATTGCCTGCTGCACTACTCGAACACGGTCTTGCGCAGCTCGCAGCTCCTTCGTGTCGCTGCGGCCTTCCATTTTTTTTATTTGCTGTTCTCTTAGGCTCTCGAACGCCCAGATGAACCATTCCTTAAAATGCTTGTAGGAGGAGGCTGGGTCGAGGCAGTTCAAGTAAGCGAAGGTGCGAATATAAAAGTTAGGATCTCTGGTGTCGTCTTTACCTTTTAGGCTTTGCCTGAGCTGTTTCTGTGACCATAAGCGTCCAGTTCCATAGTAACCAAACACCGGGAGCTCGTGATTTGGGGCGTCCCCATCACGAATTTGGGCCTGAATTTCAGTAGCCCACCTTTTCAGCTCAGAAGTATCTCCACCATCTTTTGTCTTCGTTGCTCTTGCTTCTCTTTCCCGAAAACGAACCCATGTGGATCGTGTGCCAGAACCAAAATCTCCGGTGGTGGAAACTTCAGAGGGAAGCTGCCTTGCCATTCCGCCATCGGCCAGCCTAACTAAGCGCACATCACTAATCGCAATGCCTGTGCCCGGATCGGTAAAGGATGAGCGTGCAAGGTCAAAGCTGCTGACAAAGGGCCAGAGAGCTATTCGGATGGCATCAAGCAGTGCCGACTTACCCTGCCCATTTTCCGCGACCAAGACGGTCAGGTTCTGGTTAAGTTCAATCTCAATATCAGAAAAACAGCGAAAGTTTCTTAAACGCAGTTTATCGATTCTCATGAGCTTGTCTCCTGGGGCTCCGCCTTCGATAGCAGATACTTAAGTTCATAATTGACGGATGGAACGCCAAAATCTGGCTCTACTGTGAAAGGGTTTCGCACGTAGTAGGGGCCTTCATACATATCACCGTCGACAACCACAATGGCGAGCCAGAATTTTTCGGCCTGGTTGAGTGCATAAAGAATCTCGTTGCGGCTAACTGTGATGGTGTCCTGGCCCTTGGCGCGGCCTTTGATCTCGATATGCCGGTCAGGTGGTAATGATCCATCAGAGTTTGCCGGAGGCCTCGCTGTCACATCCCAGCCGCACTTTTCAGCAGAAACATCCTTCACAGTGTGTCCGCGAGCGTGTTCGTTATCGATAACAGCATTCATAGCAACCTGCTCAATGCGAGCGCGTGCCTGAGCATCCGCAGTAAAGGTGGTTTCGCCTTTGCGCATCGATAGCAGTCCTTGCGGAATCACCAAGGCTCCACCAATCACAACGGGTGTGCTGGAGACGACGTTTTTCATGGCTGCGAGTTCTCGTTTGCGTTGGTTCAGGCGCTCGGTTAGCTCATCGACTCGTCGTCGCGCCATCTCCGGCTGCATACGAGGTTGCCTGCCTGCCGCTACATCATCGGTGAGTTTGATGTATCGGTCGGACCAGTAGCTGATCTCCTTCACTAGCCGCTCGTTGACTGCGGTTAGTACTTTGTCTGCCTGCCGTTCCCGACGCATTTTAACTTCCTGATAGTGCTCTGGTACCAGATGTTGGGAGGCGTGACTGAGTGCCAGTCCTTCCAGGTTTCCGGTCATCCAGGGGGCATTCAGGATGTCCTGAATTAGCTTGTGGTCTGACGCATCGATGGGCTGCAAATCAAGATGAGGTGCCCATCCCGCGTGGAAAGTCTCTCCATGCTCATCAATCTCCACAAATTGTAAGCGGCGAGAGGCGATGGTGGATTTTCCATTCTCTTTGTCGCCACCATCATTGATGCCTTCGCGAATTATGTGGTCGACCATGAACAGAATTTTTGGCTCAATACCGTCGTCATTCGGATCTACCAACACGGCACCCTGCTTGAGTTTGCTGCGGTGAGCCTGGAGCACCAAGTCTGTTGCAGCATGCATTAGTGGGTGACCGGGGTGAATTAGGTCGGCCATGGGTTTGCCGGTAACCCGGACAAGCTGCTTCTCAAAGCAGATACGCTCGTACTTTTTCAGAACGGGTGTGCGGCTTTCACCGATAATGCGGTCCCGCTCACGAATGGCCGCTGGTACATGGCGCACTTCGTAGCGTCCCGCTTCCCGGGGGCGCATCTCCCCCGTCAATATTTGGAAAGCCTCGGTGAAAAAGGCGCGGATAAAATAAGGCTGAAGCTTGCGCGCTTCGGCCTTTTCCATCTCTTCCTTTACAGCGTACAGGTCATCCAGTGACATATGTTGTTCAACTAGAGCATTCCGGCGCAGGATTTCCTTCAGATGGTCGGTATCTAGAGCGCCGTCGATCACTTGGTTCAGCTTGTCTTTGACCTCGGGCGATTCCCCGTAACGAATAGCCTCAATGAGCAGGTCCTTCAGGGATTTATTCTCGAATGCTTCGCCCAGAATGTCGAAGACTTTGCCGCCTAAAGCCTGCTTTTCGATTTCCAACTTATCGAACAGTTTCTGGAAGACATCGCCCTCTCGCGTTTCGTTGGCAACAAGATTCCAAAGGTGACAGACCTCAGTTTGACCAATGCGGTGGATACGGCCAAAACGCTGTTCGAGTCGGTTGGGGTTCCACGGCAAGTCGTAATTTACCATTAGGCTGGCGTTCTGCAGGTTTACACCTTCGCCTGCAGCATCCGTGGCGACCAGCACCAGTACATCTGGATCGTTTCGAAACTCTTCCTGTGCTCTGCGTCTGGCGTCGCGATTGGTGCCGCCGTGGATAGTGATCACTGCACCTGGGTCTCCCAACAGACCACGAATCCGATGAACCAGGTAATTTAGTGTGTCTTTATGCTCGGTAAAGATAATCAGTTTTCGTCGGCTACCACTAGCAGTGTACATCTCGGGCTGGTCTTGTAGCAGATGAGAAAGCTCTTCCCATTTTTTGTCGTTGCCGGATTGAACAACTGTCATTGCCTGGTATTCCAGGTCTTTGAGGATTACGATTTCGGCTTCAAGCTCTGGGATGGTTTCAGCTGCGGTGGCCTGGTCAACCACCTGGTCGACGACCATCTCGTACTCTTCGGCACTCAGCTCTTCATCCATCTCATCGATGTTTTCAGGCACATCAACCTGTTTGGTGACCTGGTACTCGCCAAGAGTTTCCGCGACACCGTTCTGCCCCGACTTTTTAACCCCTTCGCCGCGGGCTACAAGCTTCATTTCATCCAAGCGAGCTTCAAGGCGCTTTCGCCGACGCTTGAGAGATTGATAAATGGCCTCTGGGCTTGAGGCTAAACGGCGCTGCAGCATGGTCAGCGCGAAACCGACAGTGCCCTTACGCTTGCCGTCGAGGTTGTCTGCCCGATTCATCTCGTTGCGGACGTAGTCTGTCACTTCTGTATAAAGGGCTGCTTCAGCGTCTGAGAGGCTATAATTAGCCGTGTAGGCGCGGCGCTCGGGGAACAGTGGCGTACCATCAAATTTGAGCAGTTCTTCCTTGACCATGCGCCGCATCATGTCGGAGACATCAACCTTGTGAGCCCCTTCGCGGAACTTGCCATAAAAACGGTCACCGTCCAGCAAGGAGAGCCAGATCTGAAAGTCCTCTTCCTTCCCGTTGTGTGGGGTAGCGGTCATTAGCAGGAAGTGACGGGTGATTGAGCCCAATAGCTCACCGAGCTGGAAGCGCTTGGTCTTGTTAACCTTGCTCCCAAAGTAGTTGGCAGAAAGCTTGTGAGCTTCGTCAACGATGATCAGGTCCCACTCGGTGTTTTTGAGTTTCTCTTGGTAATCTTCATTTCGGGAGAGCTGGTCCAGACGACAGATAAGCTGGTTGGCTTCGTCGAAAAAATTACCAGAGGCACATTGCTCCTGCTTTTCACGGCTGAAAATCTCGAATTGAACGCCAAATTTCTCCAGTAATTCATCCTGCCACTGATCGGTGAGTCCACCTGGCGAAACGATCAGAATGCGCTTGGCATCGGCGCGCATCAGCAGTTCCCGAATCAGCAGGCCAGCCATAATGGTTTTACCGGAGCCGGGGTCATCGGCCAATACAAATCGCAGCGGCTGCCGGGGCAGCATGGCTTCATATACTGCTGATATTTGGTGAGGCAGGGGCTCTACGTTGGAGGTGTGCACCGCCATCATGGGATCAAACAGTGCTGCCTGGGTTATACGATAGGCTTCTAGACCAAGCTTGAAGTCCGCACCTGGAGCATCAAATGCCCAAGGGCGGCCAGCTCCAGCCAGTTCCAGGCGGGCTTCATCAGAACGAAACAACATCTGTTCATTCAGCCGACCTAGGCCGTCCTTGTAGTAAACGGTCAGAGCGTGGTCGCCAACCGGCTCGGTTTGAACAATGCGAACGATCTCGTCAGCTTGGAGGCCACGGATCTGGGCATCTTTTTTTATGTCTTCCAGCTTGAGCATGTTGCTGCATCCCTACTTTTCGGCAGCCTTACCGGAGCGAACTCATCTATCCACTTCGTTTTAACTTGAACATTCAGCGGTGACCGACACAGCGGCCGGGCATAGCCTAAGTGACTACTACTACAAAGCAAAGCTTAACTTAAAGTTTGAATAGTACAATGGAGCACAACCCGTGATCACTCGAGTAGTATTATCGGAGCCGGTCTTGATAGCCCAAAGAGTTTGAGGCGTTAGAACAGGCCCTCGGTATCTTGTTTAGTGGATTCGCCATTCTCCTTTAACTGCTCGGCATCCTCTTTGAAGTCTCTAAGAACTCTCTCTACCAACCGCCGGAATTGTTCTTCCAAATCATCAAGGTTAGCCCTCTCTTTGGGTAAGGAAAGCCATAGAACTTGCAGGCAATCTCTCAGTCGTTGATCGACACCAGACAAGGATGCTGCATAATCTTTTGAACCATATTTTCTAATCATTGCACTTTTCCATATTAACTGTTTGTGGTTTTGTAACCGTTCTATCACTGCTTCAACTGAGGGATTAATCCGTCAAGATTAATTTCCTTGAAGAAATATAGGTATCACTGATTTTGTGGATGTGAATCAGGCATTCCTAAGGACTCTGTTGAAGACTTCACAAATTCGTTCATACAGAGCCGAATTAGATCTACCAGTCTTTCATGCAACTGCGATGAATGCGAATTCATAATGGGAAGATTTTTTTCTTTAACTGCATCTTGACTGTACTCAGGAACCCGTTGATCGAGATACAGTTTTCGATTCACCTCGATCATGACAGCCAACACGCGCTTGTCGCCTTGAAAAGCTTCGGGTAGAACACAACCGGAGTAAGGAGTGTTTATCGCAACGTTGTAACCCCAATGCGTTAATTTTTCCACGAGAAGTTGAACAAGTTCTCGGGGTGTATTGCTGTTCGTGGTTCCCAGACAAATATCTGGTCGTTTTGCCTCATCTTTCTCCACCGGGAAGGGCTGATCCGGGAAGGAGTGACAATCAATAAGCAGGCAGCCGTTATGGCAATCCAGGGAGGCCTGTACCGCTACGTCCAATGCTTTATGGTGGGGGTGGTAATACAGGTCGAGGAGCTTATTTCTTTCTTCTTCGGTTAACCTTCTCCGAATACGTTGACCCCTTGAGCCATGAGTATAGAGACACCCACGCCCTGTGAGGGCCATAGGTTCACTTTCATCTGCCAAAAACCGTTCTGTATCTACCAGAATACGATTAACTTTAGCTGTTACCTTATGAACATTATCAATGGCAAACAGCTTGTCCGTATACCAATCTGTCTGGATCATTGTTTCATAGATGGTGACCCATTCGGGGACAATATATTGATCGTCATATTCACTAATCCCTTCCCATCTTGCATGGGGGATATTGAGTACGATGGGGTCTTTAGTCATGCTGCTTTCTCCAGATCTTTGAGAGAGCAGATGGTGGGAAGCCTGATTGGTTGCCAGGTTGGCCACATCCGCCTGAATTGCCACTTTGGCTTTTCAGACAACCACCTTGCCCAGGTAGGCAGGTTGGCGGAGCAGTTATGCTCTCTCACGATGTTTTATCTAGGTAGCAACCTAGCTTAGACAAAAAAGCATGTCAATGCGTAACCATTGGACGCACTTACCACGCAAGAGTATCGTCAATCGTTCTTAGCATGAAAATATGGGAGTTTAAAAATGCGCAAGGCAATTGTGACTACAGCAATGACTGGAATAGCTCTAGTAGCAAGCCTAGCTTTTGCGACCACAGGTAAACCGATCGACGAAAAACGCATGGTATTTGGCTCAGCGAATACATATCCATTCGAACGGCTTGAAAATAAACAATTAAAAAAATTGGAGTTGGCCTATAGATGTTCTAAATCAGGAGAACAAACGTCCGGAAGGAACAAAATTTGTTATTACAATTGCATGGGAAGCACAGTGGCTATAACAATAAGCAATCCTGGGATTTGCCCTTTGACTATTAACCGCTAAATCCCCAACTTGGAGGAGTTGAATACGGTCAACCCTCTATTTTTAAATTATCTTTCGAGCAAATCTTTCGTTTCTCGAATAAGTTTATTGACACTTTTTCTGTGCTGAATGGTCGCTTTAGTCCATAAGCCGGTCACAACTGGCCTACCCGTACTCGCACCACCATGAAGTCTACACCTGCCATTTTTCATCGCGGACCCACGGCAAGGTTTCCCTGTGCTCCTGGCCTTTGCACCACAATAGCTAATATTTGCAAATGGTTTATAGGGTTTACTCATTTTTTCCATTTAACCCACCCCCATGTTTCATCTCTCCAATGACTGCCTGCCCACCATTACAGACATTTACCTGCTGATGTTTGACCACAATGGTCTGCTGTCCTTTGCCTCGATGCTTATCCCATACTGCCGCGACATTTGAAAATGCATTCGACAGACGGGCAGCATGCTTTACGTGCATAGTCCATCCAGCTACTGTCTGCTCCCTCTGTAATGCTAAATTACAGCTCTTCATCATTAAGTTATTCAAGGCAATCATCTGTTGAGCGAGCATAGACTCAACTGCATCCGTCGGGTTGAGGGCTCCCAACTGCTGTACAGCCCAAGTTAAGTCGTCTTCCATAGCACTTGGTGCCAAATGTGCAACATTCATTAGTGCTTGATCTTGCACTAATGGCAATTTTACACCGGTTGATTTTTCATAATCCTCCGTCGTCATAACATCGAAACTAAACTCTTTTTCAGGATCCATAAACGATACTTTATTCATACATCACCTTCTTGCCGAACAAAATACTGGGGATAGCAGCGGCCATCTACCAAGGTGTATTCCACCCCTTTTTCAACATGGTGCACATGCGTTTTACAGCACTTTGGGCAGATAGCGCGAGCCTTGCCACCCCACCACCCAACCACGTTAAGCACAGGAGCAGTAATGCCGTCCTGCGTGTAAGTCTTTTGCCAAGGTACACGATGTAAAAGGTATGTCTTATATGGCGACCTATGACCGCAGTGAGCTGCTCGCGCCATAAGCTCTTCATGACGAATACGGCGGCTTCCATGCTGATGTAATCGTTTGCAATGCTTGCACCAAAAAATTACTAATACATAGCCGGGGCAAGTGGAGTTAGGACGTTCACAAAGCACTTCGAATACAGGTAAACCTTCAATCCAACCGGGTATATCACGCATATTCATGTTCATTCTCCAGCTTTTCGATTCAGTCTGTGGGAGGCAGGGGTGAGGCAGTGCCAAAAGTGTCGAAAGTGTCGAAAGTGTCTTTTTTTACTGCAGAAAATATTTTTGGCACTTTTGGCACTGTACTGGGGCTGCCCCTGGCAACTTTTCCATTACATAAAGCTAACGGGTAGAGCTTTAACCTTTTTCTCTGTAGGAGGCGTAGGTGAAGCGGTGCCAAAAGTGTCAAAACTCTTTTTTGACACTGCGGCAGTGTCACCCCCGTCAAGAACCATGGGATTCAGTAGGTATTGAACAGTTGGGCGGCCCTTCCCTCTAATCTCGACTTCTTTTAGGTAACCGTGATCAACAAGAAGCGCGCAAGCCGCTTCAGCCTCCTGAGCAGTAGCTAAGCCACTCCAATGTTTGCGATGGACCTGCCGCACGGTAAATGGACTATCCAGATCACCTTCCTTTAGTTTTTGCAAAAGGAACTTAGCGCCATCAACTTCAAATACCGCCTGCATCCCATAGATGCGACGCGCATGTGATTCCAGGTAATTACACAATGCAGCAGCACAGGTGGCCGCCTCTAATGTCACTGGGGTTAATGTGGCGTTACGGTCTGCCAAATCTGCGAGATGGATCAACAAGGCTATGGAGGGCATTAGACTTCTGTATTTTGCAAGATGCGATTCAATCGTGGGGGTTTTTTCGTTCTGAACCTTAAGCTCAAGAGCCGCACGCCAGTTGTCGAAGAAATCCTGAGCAGCAGAGTCAAAATGCAATGCAAAAATATTGCCATTCACACTAGGGAACGTCATGGAATCCAACTTCTGAAAGATGCAATCTACTTTTTTCTGAGCATCCGTATTAGGCGGCCTATCGACATTACGCCACTTACCTATACTGTCGGGATAAACCATAAGCTGGAATCGCTGTATCATGCCATCATCACCTCCTCCACCTTTGGCCGCACCAGCTATCAAAGTGGATAATGGCCCTGGCTGAATACTCCCCAACATAGAAAGACACAGTCCATCACTGTGAAGGTGTCCATGTGCAAACGTGTCATAGTCAAAGGAAGCACCGTTACCATTCCATGCCTCAAGATAGAACTGCCTATCACCCTCCTTTCCGGGTTTATCTAGGCTTTTTAGCCAACCTGTTAGCTCATCTCTAAAAACTAATAAACCATTAGGATTCTCATTCAGAAGTTTTATTAAACACTCAACGCTACCAGAATTGGTGCGCAGCCTATGCTCAACAGGAGGTTCCGGTTTCTGAGGAGGAAGCATATCTTCCGTTGGCTTTCCGTCCGACCCAGCCTTGCGAACCTCTTTTTTCCATGCCTCTTTTTGTCCCGCGTGAGCCTCTGCCAAAACCTCAAACAACGCCATCTCTGCAGCATGCTGTTGCGCCGATTTTGTAATCAGTGCATCAAGTGATCGCATTGCTTGCTGGATAGCTGGCGATTTCATTAAAGAGGGCCGGCCAACAACAACGCCCCATAGGTTAGGCACTACCAACCAATCATCTTTCCGCTTAGGGTAAATACCGCATCGCCGACCTATCACTGTCGAAAGTGAAATGAGTATCGATACTGCGGGAAAATCGGGAGGACACTGCATTCTCTCAGCAATATCATCAACAAAATCACCTAGCATTTCTGGCAGCAGGTCATTGCTGTATTTCTCTACGGGTGTTAATCCCGAAGGTAGTGGGCTTGGCTTAGACCATGAGTCTGTATTGGAATAGACTTTTGCCAGATGAAAAAGGGTCGAAATAGTGATATTACCCAGCTTGTTATGGTCAAAACTGGCCCATTTTCTAGACACTTCTTGTGGGGTATATCGTGGATCATTGGATGACCATGAGTGTGCAAGCTCTTCCAACCCTTCGGAGTGAAGCGCAGCAAGCACGCGCACCCAAACATCGTAGGGCACGTCTGGAGGAATACTCTTCAAGGCCAGTTCAACTTTTGCCTTGTCTACAGTGGCGAAGAATGAAGGCTTGGGCAACGGGGTCAGCAATCTCACCCATTTCTCTGGCAGCTCAGCAACGGGGATATCTTCACTAACAACATATGCCTTATCGCCAATCCTACTGCCAGCGGTAACCACATAACCTGCATCACAACGAATATCGATCCCCTTACCAATACTGTTGTTACCAATATGCTCTGTGCCGGGTTTTTTAAAATAGAGGTGCCAACCCCCTGATGGGGTGTTTACCGTAAATGTTTCTGGCAGGGTTCCAAACTTAGCTTGTAGCTCATCTAATGTTTTATCCCCGACAGCTCCATTCTTGATATCTACATCAATCACCAACAGACCACTGGCTCCCGGATATAGCCCAACATTACCCGCTAAAATATCGGGCCATTTCTTTACTGCTTCCTTGGCAGGCAATGCGTCCCGGAAACCAGTACTGCCTTTTGTGGGAGCCTTCGTTCCAAAAGCTAGAGGAAATATATGGTAGCCATCTGAAATACTGCGACAGCTAACCATTTTTGAGCCGCCATCAGGCACATCAATACACTGTCCCTGGATCATAGCGACAACCCTCCTGCCCGCAACTTTTCTACAGACTCAGCTGTAATTCTTGTACACCTACCCACTTTATAAATGTGCAGTTTGTGGGTGTTAATCATTTTGTAGATGGTAGGGCGAGATACAGAAAGCCTTGATGCAGCAGTATCCACGGTGTAGTCCGATTGGGTAGGCATAGTAGCTCCTAATGTTGACCTCAGAAGTCATTACACAGGAGTAGAGGTAAAATAAAAAACGATGAAATTACTAAGTTGTAGTATTAGGGAAAGAACTATTTATACCTTTGGTAGTATTTCTCAATCGTGCTTGACTCGAGCTTTATCCCATACTTCCACATTAGATCAGCAACAAACAGAAACGCTGATTGAGCAGTAACTGAATCTTCTCGTGTCAGCACGTAGCCATTTTCGTGGGCTCTTTTAACGAGCTCGGCAACAATCTTTTTAATACTTTCTGGTACGTTAACAACCTTAACTGTTGGTGGCCTTTTTTCAGCAATAATTTTATGAAGAAACTCCCCAAGCAGTCTATTTCGCCCTTTAATTGGCAGTAATTCCAACTCATCACCCTCATAGTCCTTGGAAGTTTCAACCGCCAATACACAAGCTCTATCAAATTTGATTTCTCCTAAAAGGTAGCCCTCTTGAATTAGATCCAGTAATACCAACAAACGATCCCAATCTCTTTTTTCACGGTCAAACTGTTGCTGTTGTTCGTCTGTTAGCTTGCGTGTCAATAGTGTCGTCTTATCCGGCATGCCGCACCCCCAAAGAAACCACCTTCTCAGAACGTCCCAGCATTTCAAGATGGTCACACCACTGCTGCAACCACTCCCTACTCTCTTGCTCATAACGGTGTAAGTTGTATACAGCCTCGATGCCACCTTTTGTATGACCAAGCACTGCTTCCGCAACTTCAGACGGACAGCCAAGACGTGCAAGCCCTGTCCTTACACTGCGACGCAGGTCGTGTGGTGTCCACGGCTCAACATCAAGTAGCAAATCGTTCTTACGCATAAACCACATACGCTCTGTAAGCGTTTTCTGCTGTACCGCTTTACCCGTGATCTGAGGAAAAACATACTCGTCACTCATACGCTTTTGCTGCTCAAGGAACGCGACGGCTTGAGTTGAGAGCTGCACATCCCGTGGCACACCGGTTTTAGTTTCTTTCAGGTGCCAAACAGAAGAATCAAGGTCTACGTCAGCCCAGCGTATTGAGCAGACTTCACCTGTACGGCACCCGGTGAGGAGTGTGAAATACAAAACGCCCTTTTGCCCTGGAGTGAACCTGGACCCAGGTAACCAGTGGAGCAGTGCCGCCAGCTCTCCGTCATTGAGCACCCTTGTGCCCCTCTTGCTACTGAGCCTCACTCTTTTACGCTTCAATCGTCCTTTAGCCTGATAACAAGGATTCACATGCTCACCTGGCAGCTCACTATCAATAGCATGATCAAACGCTGCGGTCAGCTCCCGTAAGATAAAGCCTGCTTGAACGTTAGCACCTCTCTCTACTACGCCCATGCACATGTCGAATACCTCTTTCGCGGTGACATCTGCCGCTGGCATATCGCCCAGCTCCTTTACAGGGTCGCCATACAAAGCACGCCTACACTCTGAAGCTGACTTCCGTGTTCGCACACCGTCAATGCAGTCAGAAAGATAGTTGTCACAAAGCTTTTTCACGGTGAACAGGCTGAGTTTTTTCTCCAACTCAGCCTTTGTCTTGAGCTCATCAGACTCTTTCTGCTGTTGCCGACTCCTCTCGCCAGGGCAAACACCGTTATCACGCAATGCCTTCAACCCTTGAAACAGCACCCTTGCCTCAGAGAGACTAAGCAGGCCTGAATCACCGGAGGCAGTTTTGAGCTTGCTTTCACGATACCGGCCTATCTTGACTTGCTTAACCTTCTGATCCACCGGTGAGCGGTATCGATAAATGAAAGTTTTCACGCCCGAGTTGCCGCACACAGCGCGTAGGCCACGATATTCACCAGCATCGGCAATGGTATCGCCTGGCTTGAGATTATTCAGTGCAAGTGAAGTCAATGGTTTAGTAGAATCAGACCGAGCCATTCGATACTCCTTAATACCGCATACGTCTGGTTAGCCATGGCAATCGTTGCAGCGATGCTGAGGCTTGTTAGTGTAGGTTTTTAATTACCCTATGTAGCATCATACAAAACCTACACAACAACCTACACTAATTTCGTTAACCTAGGTTTATACCCCTTGTCAGAAATTAACAAAAAATACTGTCAAACATTGTATGACACTGTCAAACAAAGGATTTACAACCCATTAACACTATGAAAACCAAGGCACCAGAAGAGCAACACACACCTATGATGCAGCAATACTTGCGCATCAAGGCCCAGCATCCCCACGAGTTGTTGTTCTACCGCATGGGCGATTTTTACGAGCTGTTCTTCGACGATGCCAAAAAAGCGGCGCGGTTGCTGGATGTCACGCTGACGGCCCGGGGCAAGTCCGCGGGCCAACCGATTCCGATGGCCGGGGTGCCCTATCATGCGGCAGAGGGCTATCTGGCACGACTGGTCAAGCTGGGGGAATCGGTGGCGATCTGTGAACAAATTGGCGACCCGGCTACCAGTAAGGGGCCAGTGGATCGCCAGGTAGTCCGTATCGTCACCCCCGGCACGATCAGCGATGAAGCGCTGCTGGAGGAGCGGCGGGACAATCTGCTGGCCGCTATCGCCCATCACAATGACCGGTTCGGCATCGCCACACTGGATATCGGCAGCGGGCGTTTTCTGGTGCTGGAGGTGGATAGCCCGGAAAGTTTGCAAAGTGAATTGCAACGCCTCAGTCCCGCCGAGTTGCTGGTCGCCGATGATTTCCCCTGCCCGACGCTGGTCAGCCAACAACGGGGCCTGCGCCATCGCCAGCCCTGGGAATTCGACCGGGATACGGCACAACGCCAGTTAACCGACCAGTTTGGCACCCGGAATCTGTCCGCCTTTGGTTGCGATCATTTGCCGCTGGCGCTCTCCGCTGCCGGCTGTCTGTTGCAATACGCCAGGGAAACCCAGCGCACCGCCCTGCCCCATATTCGCAGTATCAGCCATGAAAACCGCGACGACAGCGTTATTCTCGATGCTGCCACCCGGCGCAATCTGGAATTGAGCATCAACCTGAATGGCACGACGGATAATACGCTGATGTCGGTGATGGACAGCACCAGCACGGCGATGGGCAGCCGCCTGTTGAATCGCTGGATCAACCGGCCCCTGCGCAATCTGGCTGCACTGCAGTGTCGACAGCAGGTGGTGGCGGCCCTGCGCTTGAACGGTTGCCATGAATCGGTGGCGGAACACCTCAAGCAGGTGGGCGATATGGAGCGTATTTTGGGGCGGGTGGCCCTGCGCTCTGCCCGCCCACGGGATCTGACCCGGCTGCGACAGTCACTCGGCACCCTGCCCGCTATCCAGCGGGAACTGTCCTCGTCAGATATTGCGCCATTGCAACAGTTGTTGTGCAAAGCCGGAGAGTTCCCCGAGCTGGTCGCCCTGCTGACCGGGGCCATTGCCGAAAACCCTCCGGTGGTGATCCGCGACGGCGGCGTGATTGCCGAAGGCTATGACGCCGAACTGGATGAGCTGCGCAATCTAAGCAGCAATGCCGGCCAGTTTCTGGTGGACCTCGAAGAGCAGGAAAAAACGAACACCGGTATCAGCACCCTAAAGGTGGGCTATAACCGGGTACATGGCTACTACATAGAAATTTCCCGCGGCCAGTCAGAACGGGCACCGGCGCATTACATCCGGCGCCAGACGCTGAAAAATGCCGAGCGCTATATCACCCCCGAACTGAAAACCTTCGAGGACAAGGCCTTGAGTGCAAGAAGTCGCGCCCTGAGCCGCGAGAAAGCCCTCTATGAAGCGCTGCTCGAAACCCTCAACGAACAGTTACTACCGCTGCAAGAGAGCGCTGCGGCAGTGGCCGAACTGGACGCGTTGGTCTGTCTCGCAGAACGCGCCGACAGTCTCGGTCTGATTCCGCCCTCCCTGTCGGAGCAACCGGGCATCGAGATCAGTGCTGGTCGCCACCCGGTGGTTGAACAGGTGCTGGACACACCCTTTGTCGCCAATGACCTGAACCTGGACGAACAGCGGCGTATGCTGGTTATTACCGGCCCCAATATGGGCGGCAAGTCCACCTATATGCGCCAGGCCGCACTGATTGTTTTGCTGGCCCATATCGGCAGCTGTGTGCCAGCCGCCAGCGCTACAATTGGTCTGGTCGACCGCATTTTCACCCGCATCGGCTCCTCGGATGATCTGGCCGGCGGCCGTTCTACCTTTATGGTGGAAATGACGGAAACGGCCAATATTCTGCACAATGCCACGGCCCGGAGCCTGGTGCTGATGGATGAAATTGGCCGCGGCACCAGCACCTTTGACGGCCTGTCGCTGGCCTGGGCCTGTGCGGTACAGCTGGCGGAAAAGGTAAAAGCCTTCACCCTGTTTGCCACCCATTATTTTGAACTCACCGGACTACCGGAAAAAACCGCCGGGGTGGCCAATGTCCACCTCGATGCCACCGAGTACAACGATGACATCGTGTTTCTCCACGCCATTCAGGAAGGTCCCGCCAGCCAGAGTTATGGCATTCAGGTGGCCAAGCTGGCAGGTATTCCGGCGGAAGTGATCGCGCTGGCCCGGCTGGAGCTGGCCAGCCTCGAAGCCGGTGCGCGCCCTGTGGTGACGGCGGGACCGGCAGCCAAGCCCCGTCAACAGGAGCTGTTTCGCGACCCGGTCTCAACAGCCTTGCTGGAAATGCTGGTCACTATCGAGCCGGATGAATTAAGCCCCAGACAGGCACTGGAACAACTCTACGCACTCAAACAACTCATTCGGGAGCGATGATCCGGCCCGGTAACACAAAAAATCTGCTCCCGAATTTAATTTGCCGGTCTGATTGTTTAAATAACCGTTTTTATTTCTGTATAATGCGCGGCTGTTCTATCACCCGCTTTTCGGAGAGCAACCCATGACTTTTGTTGTCGGCGATAACTGCATCAAATGCAAACACACTGACTGTGTTGAAGTTTGCCCGGTGGACTGCTTTTACGAGGGCCCTAATTTTCTGGTCATCCACCCGGACGAGTGTATTGACTGCGCACTCTGCGAACCGGAATGTCCGGTGGATGCGATTTTTTCCGAAGATGAATTGCCCGCCGATCAGCAGGTATATCTGGAACTGAATGCTGAACTGGCAGAGGTGTGGCCAAATATCACTGAAAAGAAAGATGCGCTGCCAGACGCCGAAGAGTGGGACGGGGTACCCGACAAATTACAATATCTGGAGCGCTGATCACCGGCACCCGACAAACAAGCGTAAAAAAGCGGCCTGATGGCCGCTTTTTTATTGTGCAGCTTAAAAATACAGCTACTGCACCGGGCATTCGAAACAGTGCAGATAGAGACCACGGGGATCATTAAAGCGATTCAGCAGCTGCAGCTCTCTGGTCACACCGTAGACCTCTGCCAGCAAACCCTGCGGCAACCAATCAGCCGGCAGCCAGCGGATCGATTGCCCCACCACGCTGCCGGACAGTTGACGCATCAGCTGCTCGCGGAAGTCCATCGGACTCTTTACCTGTTCGGTCTGGTAGGCATCGAGACCGGCCGCCAGAGCCGCAGCATCTATCGCCTCTTGCAGGTTGCCGAGATGGTCAACCAAGCCTAGCGCCTTTGCTTTTTCACCGGTCCAGACCCGGCCCTGGGCAATATCGTGGATTCGTTCCGGCGTACTGTTACGGGCTTCCGCGACAATGCCGAGGAACTGATCGTAGACATGGTTGACCCCAAACTGGATAAGCTGTTTTGCCTGAGGTGACATGGGGCGGTCGAGACGATAGAGGTCGGCCAGATTGGTGGTGCCGATACCATCGCTATTGACACCCAACGCCGCCAGACTGTTTTCAAACGTCGGAATCACGCCAAACACACCGATGGAACCGGTAATCGTGGTAGGACTGGCCCAGATCTGATCCGCGCCCATGGCCATCCAGTAACCTCCGGACGCCGCCACGGAACCCATGGAAACGATCACCGGGATACCCGACTGCCGGGTCAGCACCACTTCCTGGCGAATCACTTCAGAGGCAAACGCACTGCCACCGGGGCTGTCAATACGCAGCACCAGAGCTTTGAATTGTTGCTTCCGCACCTGTTGGAACAGTTTTGACAGGCTGTCGCTGCCGATGGTTCCAGCGGGATGCTCACCATCCAGAATCGCACCCCTGGCTACAATCAGGCCCACCTTATCCGTTGAGGGCAGCACCTGCGCTGCCTCGGCCCGACGGGTATGGCCCAGATACCGATCCACATCCACGGCCTGGTAGCCACCCTTGTCGTTACTGCCTGCCAACGCCTGCAATCTGGCCAGCATCTGGGGGCGAGTCGACAGCTTGTCCACCAATCCGCTGGCAACGGCTGTCTCCGCCGTATTGCCCCGATGGTCTTCAAGTTTGCTCGTCAGATTATTGACATAATCATTGATGGCATCCACCGGCAGCTCGCGCTGGGTTTCCACCCGGCGGGTATAGGTGGACCAGAGCGCATTGAGCCAGGCACTGTTGTGTTCCCGCGAGGCAGGCGACATATCAGTGCGGGTAAAGGGTTCTATGGCATCCTTGTAACTGCCCACCCTGAATACATGGACATTGATGCGAAGCTTGTCGAGGGCACCCTTGATATAGTTGGGATAGTTGCCGTAGCCGGTAATCAGAACAGCACCCATCGGATTGAGGTGGATCTCGTCGGCAAAACTGGCCAGGTAGTACTGCTCCTGGGTATAACTGTCACCCACCGCAATAATCGGCTTGCCACTCTCACGAAACCTGCTGAGCGCCTGCGCGACTTCCTCAAGCCTGGTCAAACCACCGCCGAGCAGATAATCCAGTTCCAGCACCAGCGAAGTAATGCGGGGATCATCCGCGGCTTCATCAATGGCCTCAGTGAGGTCGTGCACGAGGGTTTCCGCATCGGCCGGCCCACTCTGCTGCAACAGCTGGGTCAGTGGATCCACATAGGTTTTCTGCTCCACCAGAAAGCCACCCGGGGCAATACGCAGGGCCGCTTTTTCCGGTAACGGTTGCACATCCTTGCGAAAAATACTGAGGATGAAAACAACCACCACCAGCAAAAACAGGATGTTGAGTAATATCCGCAAACCACTGGCCAGCTTTCCGATAAAACCGAACAGCCGCCGAAAAAAACCCGGTTTTTCACGGCTCATGACTGATCCTCCTGATACAGCGAGTATTGCTTCCAGCGACTGAACATCATGGCGGCACCAAACAGAATCACCAGCAGCACCAGTTCAACAGCATCCAGCAGATTGGCATTGGGGGCAAACAGGTTGCTGACTGTCACCATGAAATAAAGCAGGGTGACGAAACACAGCATGGAGAGGGTTTTATAGTGCTCCCGGCGCAGGCCCGGAATAAAAATCGCCAGCGGCACCAGGGTAAAAATCATCAAACTGAGCGGTGTGGCAGACAATAATCCGTTGGCCAGCAACGTCACCAGCAGCAGCGCGTAACTGCCCCGGGTGAGCCAACGCGCAATGGTGAGCTTTTTCCGCAAGCGGGGAATAGCCTTGATAACTTTAACCTCGGCAGCATGTTCTGAGTCTGTCACTGGCTCACCGCCAGTTTTTTCACCAGCGCGGCCATGCGCTTGCCCTGAGCGATACACAGTTCAGTTTCTTCCGGGCTCAATGGCTGCGTGCCATCACCAGCCCGGTGAGAGGCACCGTAGGGAGTGCCGCCGGTGGTGGTGATATGCAGCGCCCGTTCACTGTAGGGCAGCCCCAGCAGCAGCATGCCATGGTGCAACAGCGGCAGCATCATGCTGAGGAGTGTGGTTTCCTGGCCGCCGTGCAGTGAACCCGTGGATGTAAACACGGCACCGGGCTTGCCGATCAGACTGCCGTTCATCCAGAGATCGCCGGTGCCGTCGAGAAAATACTTGAGAGGTGCGGCCATATTACCAAACCGGGTCGGGCTTCCGAGAATCAACCCAGCACAGTTGGCGAGGTCTTCACTGGTGCAATAAATATCACCCTCTGCCGGTATGTCGGGCTCTGTGGCTTCACAGTTGGCAGACACTGTCGGCACGGTGCGCAACCGCCCTTCCATGCCGCCCTGCTCTACCCCCAGCGCCACCTGCTGGGCCATGGCCCGGGTATTGCCATAACGGGAGTAGTAAAGAACCAGTATATGCGACATCAGAGAATCTCCAGTACATTTTCAGGCGGACGCCCCAGCGCCGCCCGGCTGCCGTTAATCACAATGGGCCGCTCAATGAGTTTGGGATTGGCAACCATGGCGTCAATCAATTGTGTTTCTGTCAGATGCTCATCCGCCAGATTGTTCTCCCGGTAGGCATCCTCTCCCTTGCGCAGCAATTGCCGGGCGGTGATGCCGAGTTTGCCGAGAATGTCCTTGAGGGTCTTCCTGTCGGGCGGGTTATCCAGATAGAGAATGATACTCGGCGCCAGTCCGCGATCCTCGAGGAGGGCCAGTGTCTGACGGGATTTGGAACAACGGGGATTGTGATAAATGCTGATCATAATGTTTGTGTAGAATAGTCCTGAGAAAAATACATTCTAGCTGCAAACCGGTGGACGGGGCCAGAAAGACAAACCGGAGCAGGAGGACACCACCATTGAAACACAGTGCCATACGATTATTGACAACTTTATTACTCCTGACGGCCATCGGCTGCAGCGACGGGGAACAGGGTTATGGCCTGCTAGATGGCGGTCGTATTGATTTCGACCAGCTGCACGGCCGGGTAGTGCTGATTAATTACTGGGCCGAGTGGTGCAAGCCCTGCCGCGAGGAAATACCCGAACTCAATGAATTCCAGCGCCGCCACAGCGACCGGGTGCAATTACTGGCCGTCAATTTCGACGGGGTCACTGGCGAGGCGCTGAAACAGCAGGCCGCAGCGCTGGGAATAGACTTTCCTGTACTGCTTGACGATCCCCGTCAGCACTTCAATGTCAAACCCAGTGGTGTACTGCCGGAAACGCTGGTTATTGATGCTGATGGCAATTACCGTCAGGTCCTGCTGGGCCCCCAGACCGAAGAAAAGCTGGCGGCACTGCTGAAGCAGCTGTCGATCGAATCCACGACCGAAAAGTAAGCTCCTGCCTCAATCGGGGCTCCCTAACCCGGGGCAGGACTGTCACAAATATTCTCTCGATGATCAAACCACTGAGCCGTAATAATTACCAGCCAAACACCTGCTTCACGAACGGAATACTGAGCCTCCGTTTGTCCTGCAGGGAACGGTTTTCCAGCCGATCGAGACAAGCCATCAGGCTGTGCAGATCCCGTCCGGCCCGGTTCACCAGAAACCGTGCCACGCCGTTATCCAGTGTCATGCCACGTCGCATGGCACGAAACTGAACCACCTGTTCCCGCAGGGTATCCCCCGGCGTCTCCAGCTGAAATACCGGGCCCCAGCCGAGCCTGGACCGCAGGTCCGGCAGAACCAGTGGCAGCTCCCGCGGCGCGGCGTCTCCGCCCACCAGCAGGCAACTGCCGGTATCCCGCATGCGATTGAGAAGCCCGAACAAGGCCTCCTCCCAATCGCGTCGGCCCGCAGCCAACTGAACATCATCGAGGCAGACTAGCGGCAGCTGCTCCAGCTCATCGAGCAATTCTGCCGGAGGGTGGTCGATCAATACGGATAATGGCAGATACTGGACGGGCAGTCCGCGTGCATGGGCAGCGTGACAACTGGCCTGGAGCAGGTGTGAAACCCCGCTACCGTACCGACCCCAGAGATAGAGTATTGGCTCTCTGCCCAGTGGCCACTGATCGCGCAACAGTGTCAACAGGAGTTGCCTGCTGTCGGCGGGGGGAACCAGAAAATTCTCAAACGTGGCGGCATCATTCAGCTTGATCGGCAAGCTGAGCTGGACGGCCATCTAGGGCTGTCTCCAGCTGAACCGATGGTGCTCGGGTCGGTCGGATAGCCGCTCGGTGATCCGGCTGTCGCGACGCAGCATACCCAGTAACAGTGCGGCTTCGCCTTCCACGGAAACGCGCAGACCAACCCGGTCGGCATCCACATAGTCCACCGCCAGTGTCCGGACCGGTTCGAGGGATTCGATAAATCCCGTGACTTCCCGGTAGGCCCGGTAATCGTTGATATTATCCAGTTGGATAACCAGTTCCCTAGCGACATACTGGGGCACATAGGCATAACGACTGGCAAGCTTGTCCGCCGCAGCGGGCACCATGCCGGCGATCAGCTTTGGCAGGGAATCAGCAGTCAGGCTGTGCAGACTGTCTTCACCTTCCACATTCAATAACCAGGCACCGCGCCACTGGCCGGTGGTGCTCCGATAGGCTCGCAGAATCAGCCAGGAATCAACATCGTATCGCTCCGCAACTGCTGCCAGCCGGGCCTGGTCAAATGCCCATGCCTGCGCTTCCGACAACGTCTGGCTGTCTGATAAATCAAACATCGGCCGCAACAATGGCACACCCCTGTCAGACATCAACTGACTGAGCGCAGCATCGGCATTCGGAAGCTGTTCGCTGGTGACAAACTGTTTTCCGGCGACGGGATCATCCACTACAACCCAGGCCAGCAAGAGCGGGCGCTCTGCCGGCCATATCTGCAACTGATAACGTCGCAGCAGCTGGTCGATCGCCGGTTCGGAATAACGGATATTGATCGCCATACCCTCTCTGGTCGCAGCGCCGTCTTCAGTGGGCTCCGCCAGCGGATCGCGATAACTCCTGTAACTGTATGCCGTCACATAACGTCGGGGCTCTGCCGCGGCGCCATCCACCCGGGGATTTAACAGTACCTGGCTGTCGCCAGTTACCTTGACCAGCACTTTTTCCAGGCCGATCTTCAGCGCCCGCTCTCTGGCAGCATCGCTCTGATCCGCTACGGGCACCAGTACCTCATAGAGATCGATCAGTGGAGCCGCAGCAATGGGCAGGGTAAAGAGCCCTGCAAACAGCAGGGCGACAAGATTCTTCAACAGCGCGATGATTTTCATGGTCGTGATTGTAACAGCAGCCTGCAAATAGACACATTATCTAACTGTCAGACGTCGTCTTTTCATATAAAATATCCCACCTTTTCACCCACTAGCCAGCAAGGCCCGCCAATGAGTCACCCCAAGCAGCCCTCTCTAAGCTACAAAGATGCCGGTGTTGATATCGACGCAGGCAA
>Ga0208299_1000507_pt1 | contig 35900 bp, 26 predicted proteins | sample 15_taG_FD_184089 | JGI IMG/M metagenome (GOLD analysis project Ga0208299, IMG submission 184089) | Marine viral communities from the Subarctic Pacific Ocean - 15_ETSP_OMZ_AT15312 metaG (SPAdes) (version 2) | ecosystem: Environmental > Aquatic > Marine > Oceanic | place: Pacific Ocean | collected... | reverse complement strand
AAACTGGTAAGGACACTGACTACAACAATCTGATTGCTGCCCAACAGGCAACTTATCAGATTGTCACAACTTCAGACATAGAAGAAATCTCAAGTTATTATGAACAAGCTGAATTGCGTGGTGGAGGCTTTTATGTTGATATTCTTTCTAGCGATGGTTATGCAACAGGAACATTCGATAATGATTACATTCCTAATAGCTTGGATCACAAATTCTCATTTTCTGCATTCTTTAGAGTTCCACCAGATGAAATAAAGTATCCAAGTGCAACTGATTTTACAATATTTGATTGTGTTGATGTAGACTCTGGTTGGAAAATCTATTTTTACAAAGGCAACAATACACACACTGGACATATTTATGTCAAGCAAGGAAGCACAAATAAACTTAATTACGCTTTCCATTCTACGGGGTGGGATAATGACACATTCCATCACGTTGCTTTCACATCATACAATGGCGCAATGAAACTATATTTGGATGGAACACTTGTTGTTGATAGTGCTAGTGGAGTCTATTTCACACCAACCGCACCTAATTCCAACTCATACACAATAGGATCAGGAACGGCAAAAGTTATCCTTGACCAAATTGAAATCTATAAAGGAACGCTTCTGGAGCAATCCGATATTAACAATTTGAATGACTTGAAAACTGGTAAGGATACAGAGTTCGATGGATTATGAAAGAAAAAAACAAGAATAATTAATAAGGAGAAACAAGCAAATGTCAAATTACCATATTCATCAAGGATTAAACCATGTTGGGTCATACCAAGTGTCAGGGATTCCTTTCATCTATAAAGCAACAGCTTCGGTTACTGTTGAAATAATACAGTTTCCAACAGTATCTAAAACCGTTTGCGTTGAAAACCTAGGAGCGATTAACCCTTTAGTCGTTTCCTTCCCTTCAAACCCATCAACCTCTATATCAATACCCGCAGGAGACAAAATAGAGTTGTCCATAAAAAGTGGAGCTGTTATTGTCACGTCGACTTCCGGCACAGATTATCAGATTTATGCTTCACTTACATCAATAAACAGAGCGAGAATAGAAGGAATAATTCTTTAAGACTATTTATACAGAGAGGTTTACAATGTCATTTTCATACACACCAGGATTAGGTCACGCAGGATGTTATATAGTTTCAGGCTATCCACATACTTCAACGGGTACACTCGGAGTAACTCTAGACGTTTTAGAGTACGACAACGTTACCAAAGAGATTTTGGTTTTAAATACACATACAGCACAAGATTTATATGTTCTTTTTTCATATGATTCTTTAGATGCTAATAAATTTAAAATAGCTGCCGGCGAACAACATACCTTCGACGTCAAAACAAGAAGAATTTATATTAGCGGATCTGCTGATACCACATACTCAGTTTGTGCTTCGTTAACTTCCATTCCTGCTGCTAGAATTCTAGAACATTCAGGCTCAGGCATTAACGTAGTGCCTACTATCACTACTTGAGGTTAAACTATGGGCGAAATTGGATGGGCATTTATCGGAGGCAAGGCGCCGGGTGGTTCTAAGGGAGCTGTGCAAGTCAATGATGGCGAGGCATGGTTTACAGGATCAGATAACTTTAAATATGTCGAGGAAACAAACACAGTAGTTGTCTCTTCTTCTGTATTCGTCTCTGGTACTTTATATGCTAATGATTACCATGTCAACACAATTAACGAAACGATAACAAACATCTCATCCCAAGGATCAACGATCTTTGGCAACACAGTTGATGACACTCATCAATTCACAGGATCAACATCAATAAACGGAAACTTTGAGATTGTGGGAAGCACTGCGACGTTCTCATCCTCAGTCGGTTCAGATTTGATTTTCCAGCAAGAAACTACCTATTACTCGTCTTCCAACAACGACGTTCCAGCTGCTGCTACGTTTGTAAGAGCAGACAACCCTGCTATGATCGTCTCGGGAGCTGCCGTATTTAACGATGGAGTCTCCTTTCAAGGTGGTATTTACGGAGCTTCTCCGATACAAATCTACGCTCCTCTGACTTTTCAAAATGGTGGCGGAGGTAAAAGCTCTACATTTGAAGCCGGAAAGATATCAGGAGACATGTCTATACACACCACAGACGCCGACAGTCCATTCCTAGTAACAGGTCCCGGTGGTATTGCTATAGAGGCTGATGCTGAAACTCCTTTATTGAGAGCTCTCAAACTGGCGCACACAGATGTACCAAGCCACCCTAACATGAATACAAGAAACCATTCAGAGTTCGGTTCCTTCTTGAATCAAGCACAAACCAAGATTCCTATCTTCACAGGACAAGATCAAAATAATCTAAACGATTATACATTAGAAGACATGATATCTTCTAGAATGACATCTAAGACAGACATGAGAAGAAATTCCTATTTGCTATCTTTCGAGGTACCATATACAGAATTTGATCCACAGTATGAAGCTCTGGAAGCTGTAAATGATCCGTCACTGGATAACCCTGCAACGACGGCTCCATTTATTACTAGTGAGTACGGAGATCTTTTGGAGTCAATCAAAGTGATGGACGTTGGTACATTCGGAGACGTCGGAGACAGTAATCCTTATGGAGTTAGAAGAGGTATAAAGCTAGCGGGTAATCTAGTGCCTTCCGCCATCGATAGAACGGCCCTAGGTAAAACCGGCATTCCTTATCCCGACTTCCAAACGAAGGACCTTACAATAGGTCACCCGTCCGCTAGATGGGGTGATCTCTATATCTCCAATGACAGGAAAATTCATTGGGGCGAGAACAGAAATTCTGTTGATTATTTCACCGATTCACAGCAAGAGAACTCCGCTTCTTTCGGATATGAATCAGTAACCGACTCTGTATCTCTAGAAGGTGTGAGGTTAAAGATAAACAATAATCTCGAGATGAATTCAGGAGGATATATAAACTTCAATCAAATTCAACAACAAGATGGTTATGGATTCAGAGATTTAAATGGTATATTGCAGTTCAAAGACCAAGCAGGTCATTGGGAAAGTTTTCACCCTGCCTTTGATACTCTTGGTGGTTCTGGTACCATACAATTGTCCGATGGCAATGGAGGGTTCTCCACAAGCGATAAACTGATCTTTAGTGGATCCACACTAACAGTCGATGGCACAATCGTCACAAATGAATTGATTGTCAATACAGTAGACCAAACAGTTGTCAACATCTCAATGACAGGTTCCACATCATTTGGAGATACCATTGACGATACTCATAGCTTCATTGGATCAATGTCTGTATCTGGATCTTTAACTCTTAATAGAAAAGTAGTGATTAACAATTACACAGTTTTACCAACAGATCATTTTATTGGAGTAGATTCTGGTATAAATATAACTATTCAACTTCCGTTAGCATCCGAATTGCAAGACGGACAGTTTTTCACAATAAAAGATGAGAACGGCGGAGCAGAAAAAGAAATAATTTTATCTTGTTCTGGAGACGATCAGATCGATGGGAATCAGTCTATCTCCCTAACTTCTCCCTATACGGCGGTAAACTTTTATAGTGACGGTCAAAATAAATTTTTTATTTTTTAGGTAATTTGACAATCAAGATACTATTTAGCCTCGATGGGAACCTTCTGTTCCTATCGGCTATTATATATATCTATGGAGGATTTTTTTATGGCTTATAAATTTCAAATCGGTAAGTTTAAGACTACCGGAGAAATCGATATCTCACAAGGTGATATCGAGTTAAACGAGAATGTCGTTGACAATGAGGACCTTGCTGGTGGAATTACTTCCAACAAAATGGCATCTTTTGAAGATGCTGAAATGCCTTTTACTGGAGACGCAGATCAATTTGTTTCTTCAAAAACTGCAAAACACAATATGGACACAGAAATTGCTGCACGTACAGCTGCTGATGCTGCTCTTCAAGCTGATGTAGATCAGAATGAAGCTGATTCTGATGCTGCTGATGCTGCTCTTCAAGCTAGCTTAAGTGCTGAAGTTACTAGAGCTACTACTGCTGAAGCGGCAGTTGCTTCTAGCTTAGCTTCTTATGAATCATCTAGTAACACTGCATTATCTGCTGAAATTGCTCGTGCATCTGCTGCTGAAGCTGCAGAACTTGCTGAAAGAACAGCTGCAATGGCTGCTGAATCTGCTTTAAGAGTTGCTGCTGAAGCTGCAATTCAAGCCGACGTTGATCAAAATGAAGCTGATGCTGATGCATCTTTCGCTGCTGCTTTAACTGCTCGTGGTGCAATCCAAACAGACGTTGATGCAAATGAAGCTGCTGCTTTAGCTGCTCGTAATGCTATCCAAGCTGATGTAGATCAGAATGAAGCTGATGCTGATGCATCTTTCGCTGCTATGGATGCTGCTTATAAGGCTGCTGATGCTGCTGAATCTGCTTTAAGAGTTGCTGCTGAAGGTGCAATTCAAGCTGATGTAGACCAAAATGAAGCTGATGCTGATGCATCTTTCGCTGCTATGGATGCTGCTTATAAGGCTGCTGATGCTTCTCTTCAAGGTCAAATTGATGACATCATGTCTAATACAGACGGTGCTGCTCTTGATTCCTTAACTGAAATCGTTGGTGCTTTCCAAGCTGCTGATGGTGATCTTTCTGCTGCGATTACAGCTACTTTAGGTACTCACTCTTCTGAGTTAGCTACTCATGCTGCTGCAAACGTTGCTTCTTTCGCTGCTCTTCAAGCAGATGTTGATCAAAATGAATTAGATGCTGACACTGCAATTGCTGCTGAAGAGACTCGTGCTCTTGGACAAGAAGCTACTATCCGTTCAGAATTCGCTGCTGCTGATGTAGCTGAAGCAAACTTTCGTCTTGCTGGCGATAACGCTTTAACAACTTCTATTGCTTCTGAAACAACTAGAGCTACTGCTGCTGAAGCTGCAATTCAAGCCGACGTTGATCAAAATGAAGCTGATGCTGATGCATCTTTCGCTGCAATGGATACCGCGTACAAAGCTGCTGATGCTACACTTGTAGCTGCCTTGAAAGGTGATGTTGCTGCTGGTTTTGACACACTTGGTAAAATAGAAGATGCTATTCAGGCTGAAACAGCTGCACGTGGTGTTGCTATGACTGCTGAAGCTTCTGCTAGAACTTCTGAAGATGCACAAATCCGTGTTGACTTCGCTGCTGCTGATGCTGCAATCGAAACTTCTTTGAATGCATATGAATCTGCTAATGATGCTGCTGTTGCTGCTGAAATTGCTCGTGCAACTACCGCTGAAGCTGGGCTTCTAACTGCTCTTACTTCTGAAGAAACTGCACGTATCGCTGCTGATTCTGCAGCTGCTGTCGCTACTTCTGCTGAAATCGATGCTGATGTTCTTGTTGAGACAAACAGAGCACTTGCTGCTGAATCTGTTCTTTCTGTTGCTATCACATCTGAAGAAACTGCACGTATTGCTGCTGTTGCTTCTGAAGCTACTGCTAGAACAAACGCTGACCTTGCATTGGTAGCTTCTTTGAAAGGTGACGTTGCTGTTGGTTTCGATACACTTGGTAAAATAGAAGATGCTATTCAAGCTGAAACAGCTGCACGTACAGCTGCTGAAGGTGCAATTCAAGCCGATGTAGATCAAAATGAAGCTGATGCTGATGCATCTTTTGCTGCTGAAATACTTGCAAGATCAAATGCTGACAATGCACTTCAATCTAACATTACTGCTGAAGCTGGTACACGCTCAACTGCTGATAATACACTTCAAGCTAACATCAATGCTGAAAATGCTGCTCGTACTTTAGCTGATACACAACTTGCTGCTGATATTACATCTGAAGAAACTGCACGTATCGCTGATGTTGCTGCTCTCACCACCTCTTTGAGTGTTGAAACAACAAACAGAACAGCTGCTGATGCAGGTCTTCAAGGTCAAATCAATGACATCTTATCAAATGTTGATCCTGCTGCTCTTGATTCCTTAACTGAAATCGTTGCTGCTTATGAAGCTGCTGATTCAAACCTTTCTGCTGCTATTACAGCTGCTTTAGGTACTCACTCTTCTGAGTTAGCTACCGAAGAAGCCGCACGTATTGCTGCTGATGGTGTTCTGACTACTAATCTTGCTGCTGAAATTGCTCGTGCAACTGGTGCTGAAGCTGCTGAAGCTACTGCTAGAACAAATGCTGTTGCTGGTGTTCAACTTGATGTTGACAATAACGAAGCTGCTGCTTTAGCTGCTCGTAATGCTATCCAAGCTGATGTAGATCAAAATGAAGCTGATGCTGATGCTGCAATGACTGCTGAAGCAAATTTACGTATTGCTGCTGATGCCGCTCTTCAAACTAACTTAAATACTGAAAGTACTCGTGCTACTGCTGCTGAAGGTACTTTAGACGCTAAGATCGATCAAGAAATCTTTGATCGTGGTGCTGCTGTTACTTCTGAAGGTCTTGCTCGTACTGCTGCTATCTCAGCCCTTCAAGCCGACGTTGATCAAAATGAAGCTGATGCTGATGCATCTTTCGCTGCTATGAAGTCTGTTCAATCTGTTGCTGGTTCCGTCGCTCATGATGGTTCTGCTATCGTATTTGTTAGTTCTGCTGGTTCAAATCTTATAATGAGCGCTGGTCCTGCCGGTGAATCTGTTAAAGTTAAGTCTCAAGTTGCTAATGGTGATATCACTATCTCTGGTGACATTGAAGGCGTGATGACTAGTTCAATTACTATATCTGACAATGGTGCTGTTACTTTAATAAGTGATGGTGCAATGTGGTGGATTATATAATCTAACTACAAACCCTTGATGCTGATCTTCGGACCAGTATCTATTTATAGGGGGGTGGGGTTTACTCTGCTCCCCTTTTTCTCTTAGAGAAAAAAATATATAGAATTATCATTCATGGAGGATTAAAATAATGGCTATATTAAGTTCAAGCAAAGTTAAATTCACTTCCGCTAATACTGACGTTGTAGGGCAAAACGCACCATCAACCGAGGACGGAATTGTAAAAAGTGTTGGAGAAACAGGTTTTTTCGTTTACTCTTCAAACGCTTATAATATTTATTTCAAAAACGAAGCAGGTAGTTGGGTTATTTACCAAACAATTACAGAGCCTATGAAAGATGGAAGATCATTTCCATGGGGTCCAAACACAGCGGCATTCATCCAAACAATGGACGCTTCCCCTTTCTTCTTTGTATTCCCAAGGACAGGAGCTATGGAGTATGATGCTGATGTGACAGATACAAACGATTCAAATGACACATTAATGGTTGTAAATGAATCACAATTTAACATCGCAGCCCCTAGTGGTGATTCCTCTGTAACACAGATTGGTGTTTCAGCTCATGACGAATTAACAAATTTAGGATGGGATGTTTGCGGACATACAGGCGGAGCTTTTGCTATCGTTATGTTTGATGCAAACGGCGCAGCAGTAGAAATCACAGCTCCAGTAGCTGGTGAAAGAGCGGGCAAGGCTCTTAAGTGGACAAGCGACACTGTACTTGCATGGGTAACAATTTAACATAAAAAGGAGACACAATTATGCCTAGTTTAATTAATAACAAGGAAATCTTTAGCTCTTTTACAGATCCCAATGTTGTTTCACCGAATTTACCCGGTGGCGATGTTGGAATAAGTAAGACAATTGGAGAAAAAGGATTCTTTATCAAATCAAAAACAATCTTCACGCTTTGGTTCAAAGACGGATCAGGAGTATGGAACTTGTTCAATAACAATGCTACCACTGGAACATTTCAATGGGGAGCAAATCAAAGCTTTTATATACAAAGCGATTCAGAAGATCGCTTCTTTGTTTTTAGAAGAATGGAAGCGTCAGCCCCTATGGCTGTCGTACAAAGAGGGGACAAAACAAACCGCCCGAGAATATTTGACCCTCCAACTTCCCACAGTAGGCTCGGTTCAACATGGACAACCTCTGGGCATACCGGAGAACCTTACTCAATTGGTCTATTCGGAATTAGCGGTGCTGGTGGTTTCTTATCAGCTCCTATTTCTGGTCAAAGAGAAGGTAAATTTCTTGGATGGGATGAGAATGGTGACATGGGATGGATAACACCAGTAGTTGTAGCAGCTGACGTTATGGGAGAAGCCGCTGGTATTGAGAATACTGCTACTCTTAATGGAGGTGCTTACTTCTCAAACACTGGTGCTGTTATTCTTGATGGAGTTGATGACTATGTTCAAACTGATTCCAATTATCATTATCCAGATCAGTTTCAGTTAGGGGTTTATATAAAGCCAACCGGTTTAGATAACGATTTTCAAACAATCGCAGGAACAAGAAATTACGATGGATCTGCTAATGGATTCATTTTACAAATAAAAGATGGTGTTATCCGTGCTACTGGTCCACAAAGTGATAACTTTGTTTTAGATGCACCAATTCCAGCTGGTGTTAATCTTGAAGATGGTGAATATCATGAGATAAAATTGAAATGGGTAAAAGACGATGAGTTGACTATCTTTTTAGATGGCGAGAAAATAGGAACACATGTTCCTGCTGGAGTTGTGAGAGGTGGAACTGAGGACATGGAAATCGGTAGAAATCCAAAGAATCAAAACATGCACTTCGAAGGCGAAATCGACGGAGTTAGTGTTACAAACGAAGTTCAAACTGAGGAAGAAATTCTCAATGAGTTTATAGCTAAAGTTCTTGGAAATACTCCTTCTCCTGTTGATTACGATGGCATAGAAGACTTAGGCACAACAACAATGGTTAATGATGCATCTTTGGTTAATGGTTATTTAACTCTTGATGGCTCAAACTACGCACAAGCAGACTCAAATCATCATTATGGTGATTATCTAACTGCAACTGCTTGGTTTAGAACTGTAAAACATGAAAGCGATTATGGTGTTCTGTTTTCTTCTAGAAAGTGGAACGGGTCTGGTAATGGATTTGCACTAGCAATCAAAAATAATGCAGTTCATCTCCATCATCCACAAACAAATAACACTCACGTGGAAACTACTTTTGGACATGTAGAGCTTTCAGATGGTGGCTGGCATCAAGTTGTATTGAGATGGCAAGCTAATACTGATTTATCAGCATTTGTTGATGGTGTAAAAGTTGACTCTCTAGTTCCTGCTGGTGGAATTAATGCTGGTGTTTGGGATTTGGTCCTTGGTTCTGAACCTCATAATTGGACAGGCAAATTCATTGGACACATCGATGGTGTTAAAGTCGAGAACGTATACAAGTCAGACAATGAAATCATGGCAGAGTTTACCGGTGTCCCTCTTATGACTCTATTAGGTAGTAATCCTTTAGGATTGTTCGCTGCTCCTTACACAGATCCCGGTGCAACTGCTATTGATCATCCAGATGGTGATCTAACCGCTCAAATCACTTCAGATTGGAATACTGTTGTGGGTGCAAGTCCTGCAATGGGTGATTACACTGTTATTTATAGTGTGACTGACTCTGATGGAAATATTTCCAACCTCACAAGAGCTGTGACCGTTGGTGATGGTCTTGAGGACATAGCAACATTGGCAAACAATGCAACCAGACCCGATGGTGTATTAGTCACTAATGGTGTTAGTCAATATGGTTATCTGCCAACCTCTACTGATTATGATTTAGACGGTGGAGACATGACTGTTCGCTGTTGGTTCAAGACAGATACTGCAATAGGTAGTGGACGATCTCTTGTCACTAAAGGCATTGGAAGCCCAACATGGAAAGGTTGGGGAATTTATCTTCACGATGCAGGTGGCCTTGCTTTTAACCTTTGGAGTTCTGACGTAGGCGGAGGAAATAGATCTAATCTATTTGGATCTCCTAGTGATTGGAACGTAGGTGAATGGAACCACATAGCTGTGGTCATGAGCACTGCTAATCCTTATAAAGCTTATGTCAACGGACAATTGATTGCTGAATTCACTCCTAACTCAAAATCATCAACAACTGATTCGAATTTGAACATTGGAACAACCCAGCTTACTAACAATCAACAGCCCGGTTATTTCTTTGATGGACAAGTCAAGAAAGCATTAATTGCTAAATCTGCTTTAAGTGCTGCTGAGATACTTGCTGAATACAACCTAGGTTCACCGCCAGAATTAACTCTACTTGGAAACAATCCTTATTTTCTTGATTCATTAGATGACACTGATCCCGGTGCAACTGCTGTTGATGCATTAGATGGAAATGTAACAGCAAACATCGTTTCTGATTGGGATACTGTTGTAGATGAAGGTCTTGCTGGTGGTATTCACAACATTGTCTATAGTATAACTGATTCTCATGGAAATTCTAGATCTGCTACAAGAGAAGTTTGGAATGGCACAATAGAAGATTGGTCGTCAACAGCATTGAACGGCGATGCCGCTCGAACAGCTGGGGATTTAGTTCTTAGTGGAAATGGTTATGCAGTAGCTGCCTCTAATCACCATTATGCTGATCACTTTTATTTTGAAAGTTGGTTTAAAACAGACAGCCTGCAAAATTGCACAAGTGTAAACAACTGGACCAACATGGTCGTTCTTGCTTCAAGTAGAAAATGGAATGGTTCTTGGAATGGTTTCACTATCGCTATGGCGACTGGTCACATCAACATACACCATCCTTCAAACAATGTTGTAGCCCAGCACGACTTGGCAGGTTATGTTATCAATGATAATGAATGGCATCACATTGGACTCCAATGGATACACAATGGAGCTCTTGTTTTATATGTCGATGGACAGAAAAGAGAAACATGGACTGCTAATGGTACTGCAAAGCAGGGTTCTGTTGGTCTCAATCTCGGTAGAGATCCATATAGTGGAAACCTCAGATACACAGGGCAGATCAACAATGTAACAATAAGAAATCAGATAATGTCTGATGCTGATGTTCTTGCATTATATAATGCAAACGCTCCAGCTACTATAACATTATTAGGTGATTCACCAATGAATGTAACAACATTACCAGCAAGTGATCCCGGTGCAACTGCCGAAGATCCAGATACTGGAAACATAACAGCTAACATCGTTTCTGATTGGAATGCTGTAGTTGGTGCTAATCCAAACAATGACTCATACACTGTTACTTATACTGTAACCAGTTCAAGAGGTGACGTTGTCACTAAAACAAGAAGTGTGGAAGTTGCAGTAGTTGCTGTTTATCCTGATAGTCCTTTCATTGAAGAGTGGCCATTCCGTGCAACTCCAATTGGAAGTGTTACTGGTATTCTTGCATTAAACGATGCTGAAAAGATATTAGACGGCAACGGAACTGTAACAATCCCAGCTTCTGAATTTAGCCACATCACTGATGAGTATACAATTTCATTCTGGTTCAAGAATCTCGGTGGTGCATCTGGAACTCACTTTGATAGTGCAGGTCTGAAAATTTGGGGGTGGCATTCTGGTGGTAGTGTTATGTCAATTAAAACAGGATTGTTTAATCCCACTATTAAAAGCGAAGGCTTCTTCAATAGTGGAAACGCTTGGGTGCATGCTTGTATAACTGTTTCAACAGATGAAAACGATGTATGTACAACTACAATATACAAAAATGGCGTGAAGTTTGTGAATGCAATCGATGCCAATCCCCAAACCCACGGCAAAGTTAATGATGTTAACTGGACAGGTGATTTCGTATTGAGTCCCGCAGGTGCTATGCAATTAGATAGTGTAGAATTGGTAGATTATGCCTCATCACCAACAGGAGTAGCAAATCTTTATTCTGCTGGTCGGGGAACATCCATGAACGAAGTACTTCAATCGACCCCTCCTGTTGTATACAACCTAACTCACGAACCAATTCTCGCAAGCCCGGGTGCCTCTGCATGGTATCAGCATAGAACAGACACTGACTTATACAATTGGTCCACTTGGCTTGGTACACAACATTGTCCCTTACCTAACCCTTGCAATGATAAGTACACTTTGTCAATATGGTTCAAGGTGCTCGATGGATTTGGTCCCTTGATTCTTTCAAATTATGATTCAAACACCGATGGTTTCCGCCTTGAAGTACATGATGATTATTTCCTGTATGGCACTTCTGGTGGAGGAGACCCAAATTACGATTGGCCGATTGATAAAAACACATCATTTGCTGATGGCGAGTGGCATCATGTTGCTGCAACCTTTGATCATGCTGCTGGAACAAGAACTCTACATCTTGATGGAGCTAAGTTAACAGGCGGTGATGATACCTTTACTCCAAACAGTGGAAGCCCTGACAACAAGCATTTTTTGTTTTACAGAAAGTTTGGAGGACCACAATTTTATAACTATCAAGGCGCTCAGAGCACAAAGAAGTTCGGTAATGTTCATTTGGTAAACCAAGTTCTATCTGATCCTCATATTAACGATATCTATAATGCAGGACACCTAGGTATTATAATAGAAATATCAGATGTCCCAGACGCACCTGTTTGCTATGTTGAAGATGTCGAGGATGGTGATGGAGTGATCACTGCCACATCCAATTGGGATACTGTAATTGGACCAAACCCAACAGCTGGTATTCACACAGTTACTTATAGTGCAACAGATTCTCACGGAGAAACAACGGATTTAGATGTTTCAGTTGTTGTTGTTGCTGAGTAAAATAGTAAGACTTAGTTTCTGAGTCTAAAATGGAGCCCTCAATGCATTTTGAGGGCTTTTTCTATTTCAAACCACTATTTATTGTGATAAACGTTTATTTTAGGAGATTATTAGATGTCATCTATGTTAGAACAAGCAATAGTAGATGCGAAAGCACTACGTGAAGCGGCTCTCAAGAATGCAGAGCAGGCCGTTATAGATAAATATGCACCGGATATCAAGGCTGCTGTTGAGCAGTTGTTGGAAGGTAGCGAGACACAAGAGACAATTCAAGAAGAAATGGATATGCCATATGCTTCCGATCCTGATCTTGCAGAGGACAAACCTGTAGAGATGGAAATGGAGTTTGAGTTCAATCCAGAAGACTTTAGACTTGATCTTGAATCAATCAAGACACAAGCAGAAGCAGACCCTCAAAGCGCCGGAGAGACCCCTGAGGACACCGAATCCCTTGCGGCAGACATTGGCATAGGCGGTGGAGAACAAGCTGCACCAGAACCCGCACAAGGCGAGGATCTAGGTGGTTTGGAAGGACTTCTTCAAGAAGAGAAGGATGAAGATGATGATCTATTGAATGAACTACTTGCATTGCTCGAGGAAGATGAAGAAGAAGAAATTCTTGATGAACACCTCACCGTTGATATGGGAGAAGTAAAGCATGGAAGCTTCGTCACAGATAGTGGCACAAGAAAGCATGATGCCGAAATGGAATTGGCCTCTCAGGAAGCAACTTCAGCAAAAGAAAATGTAAAAGAATTAGAAAAGCAGGTCGGAGAAATGAAAGACTCTGTCCTCATGTATCAGGATAAGCAAGAAAAGTTGCATACAATCTTGGATGACATGAAAGGTAAGTTAGAAGAAATGGTTATACAAAATGCTAGATTAATTTATAGCAATAAAGTTTTAAGCGATACCTCCTTGAATGAGCGACAAAAGTCAAAAATTGTCGAAGCTATCGCAAAGGCGGAGACTTTGAAAGAAGCTAAAGCTCTTTACGTAACTCTTAAAGAAACTACAGTGGGCACCAGACAAACTGGTCCAAAATCACTTAGTGAGTCAGTACAAAGAAAGCAAGTTCTTTCAGCACATCTGCCGCGAAGAAAGCAAGAGAAGATTACAGAGGAGCATGATTTTACTTCTCGTATGAAGAAGCTTGCTGGCTTAGACTAATTTAATAAAGGAGAAAATAATATGTCTATAATTGAAAAATTATCAGAAGGCATCGTCAACCGTGATATGAAAGCGGAAGGTACTGCACTTCTAAACAAGTGGTCCTCAACTGGACTTCTTGAGGGTCTTGAGACCCAACAACAACGTTCCACAATGGCACGTTTGTTAGAAAACCAAGCGAAGGAACTTCTTCGTGAAAGTAACACAATGGGTGGCGGTAATGTTGAAGGTTTTGCTTCAGTTGCATTCCCAATCGTTCGTCGTGTTTTTGCTGGCTTAATTGCTAATGATTTGGTTTCAGTTCAACCAATGTCTCTTCCAAGTGGATTAATTTTCTTCTTGGATTTCACGTTCTCTGATACTGACCCTGTAGCTGCTCGTTCAGGACAAGACAAAGAGTCTATCTATGGTCAAGGTGTTGTCGGTTCAGAAATTACAGGTGGAGTTGAACTCTCATCTGCAAACATGGACTTGCAACCTTATGGATTTTCATCTGCTTATTCATCACCAACAGGCTCAATTGCTATCGGTGCTGCTACTGCTGCCTCATGGACTGTTGCTCTTAACGGAAAAACAGCTGAGCATGCAATCGGACATTCTGATTTTGAGAATAAATTGATTGATTACGATCCAGATCTAATTGCAGATTTTTCAGGGTCATGGGTAGTTCAAATTACTACTCCAATCTCTGCTCTAGAAACATCTGACTATAGTTTCAACAAGAAGCATGTTACTCAAGTGGTTCTTCCTCTTGCTCAAATAGATTCCAAGGATCTTACACAAGTTCGTCGTTTGAGCAAAATCTCAGCTGATGGCTTAGATGTAACTCTTACTTATCTTTGTTCTGCTCAATTGGGTGCGGATGCGAGTAATTCTAACATAGCAAACACTGCTGTTGGTTCTTATCCTTGTGAAGACAATTTCACCGAGGGTACTGGATTAGGTTCTGTTAAAGGTACTGATTACTGGGGACTTGAAAATGAAGGAAGCATTCCTGAAATTGACATCAAAGTAGATTCAATCGCTATCACAGCTGTAACCAAGAAGTTGAAAGCAAAGTGGACTCCTGAATTGGGACAAGACTTAAATGCCTATCACAACTTGGATGCTGAAGTAGAATTGACTTCTATCCTTTCTGAGCAAATTGCTTTAGAAATCGATCGTGAAATTCTTGCTGATCTTGTAAATGGTGCAACTGCTGGTAGATACTATTGGTCTCGTTCACCAGGTCTTTTCGTTAATCGTGAGACAGGTGCTGAGATTGGTAGTGGAACTTCTGCTCCTGACTTTACAGGTACAGTTTCGGAATGGTATGAAACCTTGATTGAAACGATCAATGACGTTTCTGCTCAAATTCACAGAAAGACCCTTCGTGGTGGTGCAAACTATGTTGTTTGTGGTCCTGAAGTTGCTAACATTCTTGAGTTTACCTCTGGATTTCGTGCTAACATTACTGCTGATGCTGATAAAGGCGACATCGGTGCTGTTAAGACCGGTTCATTGTCTCGCAAGTTCGACGTAATCGTTGACCCTTACTTCCCAAGAAACGCTATTCTTGTTGGACGTAAAGGTGGTTCTTTCTTGGAATCAGGTTATGTTTATGCACCTTACGTGCCTCTACAAACCACACCTACAATATTTGGACCAGATGATTTTGTTCCTCGTAAAGGCGTTATGACCCGTTACGGTAAGAAAATGGTTCGTCCTGATATGTACGGAATGGTTATCGTTCGTGGACTTCTTGGAGAGCCTGGTGGCACATAGTCATTAGTTCGCTTTAAGATCTACAAAGACGGCCTCAAGCATTGCTTGGGGCTTTTCTTATATAAGAGACTATTTATAAGGTAAAATAAAGGAGATTATAATGCCCGCACCTCATGTGAAAAGAAAAAGAGCAGCAGCCATAAAAAAACTAAGAGATGCTGCCGAAGCTAAAAAGAATGCTGAAATGGATGCAAAGAAAGATGCCGAAGCTGCTAAAAGAAAAGCCGAAGCTGAAAGAGCTGCTCGAAAGAAAGCTCAAGAAAAAGCCAAGAAGAAAGCAGAACTTGATGCTCAAAAGAAAAATGAAGAAGTTGACAAGAAAAAAACAAGCAAATCTCGCAATACACGAAAGAAAAAAGTTAATCCCGAGTAACAAAACTAATAAGATTATTGTGTTAGTCCTCCGTTAGCCCCTAGCTCTCTAATTGCTTGGGGCTTTTCTCGTGAGTAAAACTAATTACTGGGAACGGAGATATACTGCATGTCATTACCAACTTTAACACCAACATCAACAACCTCGGCAATTGTCCTTCCATCGCTAGGAAGTGCAGCTAATGTAACAGCAGCATTGCCTCTTGGAGTATATGCTGGTTCTCAAGAATTCTTAACTGGAGCTGCTGCTCAAGTTGCTTTTACTTACAAAAGGCTTGGCGGAGATGTACTAGATATAGAGCTCACTGAACAGAACGTCTATGCGGCTTATGAAGACGCTGTTCTAGAGTACTCCTACCAGATCAACCTCTATCAATCAAAGAACGCTTTAGGGAGTGCTCTCGGCTCTCCAACAGCCTCTTTTGATCATCAAGGGGAAGTAACAGCCGGAGCAGATGGCGCATCTCTAAAATATCCTAAATTTACATTCGATTATGCTTTCAAGATGGGAGACAAGTTTGCAACAGAAGCTGGCATTGGTGGAACCGAACCAATTTATAGTGCCTCATTCGATAGAGTCTCAGAACAACAAGATTATGATCTACAAGCAATAGTGCAAGCAAATCCAGAATTTACCAGTTTAGTCGGTAACAAGAGAATTAAGATAAGAAAAATCTTTTATATTTCTCCAAGACAGATGTGGAGATTCTATGGATACTATGGCGGACTCAATGTTGTTGGAGATATGCACACTTATGGACAGTATGCAGATGATTCTTCTTTTCAGGTAATTCCAGCTTGGCAAAACAAAGCACAAGCAATAGCCTATGAAGATCACCTCTATACAAGAACATCACACTATTCATACGAGATCATAGATAATAAGCTAAAGCTTTATCCCGCTCCAGACACAGTGTCACCAGAGAAGTTTTGGTTTAGATTTACAATCGAAACGAATTCTCCATTTGAAGATGACGTCGAGTCAGGACAAAGCGGCGTAAACAACATGAACACGCTTCCATTCCAAAACATTCCTTACGAAAGTATCAACTCAATCGGTAAGCAATGGATAAGAAGATTCTCCTTGGCTCTTTCGAAAGAAACTCTCGGACAAATTAGAGGAAAGTTCGGAGGAAGCATACCAATACCCGGAGACAACATAACTCTCAATGCATCTGACTTACTAAGTCAGGCAAAGGACGAGCAAACAGCTCTTCGCGAGGAACTTAAAAAGATATTGGAAGAGACAACATATGACAAGCTTATCGAAACAGATAAGAACATGGTTGACAATCAAAATGCAATCATAGACAAATCACCTCTTGGAATATTCGTAGGATAGGTAGATGAAAATTATAATGGAAAATTGGGAAAGGTTCTTAAGAGAAGAGAGTAATATAGTTATTTCTATGATTAAAGATATTAAAAGTTGGAATCTTAGCTCTTGTTACGAAATAAATTCAAGACTAACCAGTGGTTTTACTATAGAACATAGATTGAACTGCTTAGGCATCGGAACAGATAAATATGTTTTTCAAGATTCTGAAAAATCTGGCTTTGTTTTAAAGTTTGAAAAACAGAATCCTATAAAAGAAAATTCAACCATGGAAACAGTTGTCTGGAAATATCTCCAAGGAACTCCATTTGAAGACATCCTAGCGCCAATAGAGAAAGATAGTGATGGTTATTATTATATGAAACTAGGAACAGGCGGTGGAGATATCAGAGAGATAGAAAACAGACTTATAGAAATAGCAAGTAACAATAAATTTAAATTTAAAGATTTGGAATACTATTTCTTATCAGATGCCAACAGTTCTAATATAAGGAAGATAGAGAATACTTCTGTTTTGATAGATTATGATGATAGCTGGCCTTGGGTTTTTAAAAACAAAGAAATAATAAATAAAATCAAGGATAACTCAAATGGCAGATGACAAATGGGAAAAACTTGATGCTCCTCCGCCTCCAATGTTTCTTGGAGAGAAGGAAAGAAATCTTGTAAAGCAAGTTAATGACGAAATCATCGAACGTGTTGTTGGACAACAGGTCCTCTACTTTCCAATCGACATCGAGCACACAGACTTTCATCTATTATATGGAGAAGCAATAGAGAAAACCTTTATGCCACCCGTTAGAGTGTATGCAAGGGTTGAATATCAAGGAGTTGAGACAAACGTCGTTGACAACCTTGGCTTAGACAAAAAGACAGGATTAAAAATAATGTTTCATAAAAGAAGACTTACGGAAGATCAGAAACTATTTGTTAGAGAAGGCGATTTCGTAAGGTATGGATCCATATTCTACGAAATTGTTAAAACAAACGAACCAAAACACCTATTCGGTCAAGCAGATACTCAGTTTGAGATTGTTGCTGATTGTATAAGAGCAAGAGACGGAGTCTTCAATGCAGAATAAATTCCCAGCATCAACATTAGAAACAATAGACACTGGTATCTTTGAATGGGTTGACGAGATATTGGATCTCCACACAAAGACAAACCGTGGAATCTACAAAGTTCCAACAATATGGCTTGGAACAGAGCGTGTTTGGCAAATAAAGAACGATATCCGCTTCAGAGACAACGTTGGGAAGCTAATCTTGCCAATTATCTCTATTAACAGAGACTCTGTCGCTAAAGACCCCACATTCAAGGGTGCATTCCAAGCCCATATGGCAGAACAAAAAGGATATAAAGGTGGAGCGCACGAAGTATCCAACGAGATCAATGGAGAGAAGACAAGAAACTTCCAAAACAATCTAAAACCCGGAACTCAAGAGACAGGATATGTTGATGAGAATCATTTGGTTGTGAAGAACTATTATACAGCTCCAATTCCTTCATATGTTACGATAAACTATAGCATCACCTTGCGCACAGAATTCCAACAACAAATGAATGACCTATTGACTCCTTTCATAACGAGAACAGGTCAGATTAATGCTTTTATTTTTACAAAAGACGGACACAAGTATGAAGCTTTCATTCAACAAGACTATGGAATGAACAACAACTCAACAAACATTGGAGAAGATGAGAGGATGTTTGAAACAAAGGTTACTATCAAGACGCTTGGCTATCTAGTTGGAGAAGGCTACAACAGACCTCGTCCCGTTTCTGCCAAAAGAGAGAGCAGACCCAAAATAATCTTCAAAACAGAAACATTCCAAAAATAAAAAAAATCGTGCTTATATTGCTTATAAGCCACACTGCAGGTCTTTAGCCTTTTGAGATACTATTTATTGTGATTATTTATTTTATATTAAGGAGATTGTAAATGCCAAGAAAATTTGATTTTATCTCACCGGGAATCGTACTCAACGAAGTTGATGAATCTGTACTTCCTGCCGTGACAAAAGACGAAGGTCCTTTACTTATTGGACGTGCTCTTACAGGACCAGCAATGAAGCCTGTCCGTGTAAGCAACTTAGAAGATTTATATGCCATTTTTGGACACCCTGTTTCGGGCAAAGGGGCGGCAAACTCTGACGTGTGGAGAGACGGAAATCTCGTTGCTCCAACTTATGCTATGTTCGCTGCTCAAGCTCACTTGGCATCAAACACAACACCTGTTACCTTTTTAAGATTAGCAGGAGAACAAAAAGACGGAGAAACCGGTAACGGTGCTGCCGGATGGAATTTGCCATTTGCAAATAGTACTTCGGCCGCCGCAGATAATTGTTTTGCTTATGGTTTGTTTGTAGCTCCAAGTAGCTCAAATGGAGCTGACATCCTCGATGCTACTTTAGCTGCTATATTTTATGTAACAGGTGCAGCTATGATGTTGAGCGGTACAGAGGCAGACGCTGCTGGGACACAATCTCAAAAAGCTAGTACACTATATGATTTCGGGGAAGGAGATTATAAAGCAGTAATTTCTTCATCAAGTGGAGCAGAGACTATTGAATTCAACTTTAGCAAAACTTCACAAAAATATATAAGAGCTGCTTTCAATACCAATCCTCAAAAAATCAACGGAAGTCAAAACTTCGATGGAACCGATGGAACTTACTTTTTAGGAGAGTCTTATGATGTGGCCCATGAAGACCTCATTGCCGATACAGATGGAAGATTGGCATGCTTGGTTTCCTTGGGAAATAATAGTAACAATTTCATGTCTCACACAGGTGAAGCCCAAGCCGGTGAAACAGGATGGTTTATCAATAAAACTGTTGGAGGAACCAACGCAAAATTATTTAAGCTGGTATCTCACTCTGTTGGTGAATATATGTCAAAACATTTCACAGTTCAAATTTCTGATCTTAAGTTAGGAAATTCTATCAACCCTAACGCATCCTTTACTGTAAAGATTGTAAAAGACGGAACAGCTGTGGAGACTTTCACAGGTTGTACTCTAAATCCTTCTAGTGAAAGCTACATTGCAAAGAAAATTGGAGACCAACGTCAATCTTGGGATGATGATGAGAGAAAATGGAATGTTCAAGGATTGTATAATAATAGATCTGATTATTTCTATGTTATAGTTGATGACGCTATTGAGAATCAAACAATCTCTGACTCAATGCCAATACCTGTTGGTTTTGAAGGGCCAACAACACACCAACCGGTTACAGTAACAGAAGGTATTGCCACACCTACATCTGAAGAATCCACAATATATTTCAGAGGTGGGGATAATATCTTTGAGGGCGGCGATATTGGTCAGTTAATAAAAGGTATGCAAAAAGCAGCTCAAGAGATAACCTTCTCTTATCCAACTGTCAAGATGACAATTCAAAGTTCATATAATGGCGGAGATTACTCTGCTGAAAGCGTTTTCGGATACAGACATGTTAAGAACGCTGATCTTCTTGTTGATGAATCAGCTATTGATTCATTAAGAGGTGGTAGAGCAGCAACTTTCGCAACAAAAGATTTCACATTTAATCTTGAAGGAATGAAACAAGATGCTTCAACTAAACTATGGTACTGGGAGAAAACTGGGTCTACTTATGAAGGAGACCTCAAAAATCTCTTTAGCGAAAAAGTAAGACAATTTGCTGCTCCTGTTGTTGGAGGTTTTGATGGAGTTAATATTTTACATACAGATCCATTTGCCTCTAGACTTATAGGTGCTAGTGAAGCTGTTTCTTATGAAAGATATTCTTTGGATAAAGCCCTAGACATAGCTTCAGACATTGAGGTTACTGAATATGATCTTCTATCAATTCCCGGACAAACAAACTCTGGAATCACAAACCGTGTAATTTCAATTTGCGAAACTCGTGGTGATGCATTAGCTATTGTTGATCTTGAAGAAATATATCTAAATACATGGGAAATAGAAGGGACAAGTTATTCCACACCAAAAGTATCTCAAGCTGTTGAAAATGCTCAAGAAAGATCAATCAACTCATCTTACGCTGCAGCATACTATCCATCAATCAGAATGGTAGACACATCAGCAGGTAAAGGCGATGTTATCATTGCTCCTCCTTCTGTTGCTGCCATCGGAGCGATTGCTCGCTCTCAAGCTGTTTCTGAGCCGTGGTTTGCGCCTGCTGGATTCAACAGAGGCGGGATTAACCAACTCGGTGGAACCCAAGGCCCAAGAGTTATTGGAACTGTAGAACATCTATCAAAAGCAAATCGTGATGCTCTTTATGAAGAGAATATCAACCCAATCGCAAGATTCCCTGCTTCTGGTGACATTGTAATCTTTGGTCAAAAGACCTTACAACAATTGCCATCAGCATTAGATAGAATCAATGTGCGTCGCTTATTGCTTTACATCAAGAGAAGAATTGGAAAGATCTCCGAAACTATCTTGTTCGATAATAGTGTACAAGCGACATGGAATAGATTTAAGTCACAAGCAGAGGACGTCCTTTCAGATGTTCAATCTCGTTTGGGAATTGTAGAGTATAAACTGGTTCTCGATGAGACCACAACAACAGCAGACCTTGTAGACAGAAATATTCTTTATGCAAAGGTTCTTATCAAACCCGCAAGAGCAATTGAGTTTATTGTTGTAGACTTTGTTGTAACTCGAAGTGGAATTGAGTTATAAAACTAGTTATAATAAATTATTAAAGGAGAAATAAATAATGAGTTTCTGGACAAACCCTAACACAACCCCAAAAAGAAATTTTAGATTTCTTGTAGAAATTACAGGATTCGGAAAAGATAGTGTAATCTGGTGGGCAAAATCATCAGACATACCTTCCTTTGATGTTGCGGAGACGACACATCAATTCTTAGATAATACCTATAAGTTTCCGGGAAAAGTAACATGGTCAGATGTTAACATGCAGTTGGTAGATCCTGTATCTCCCGATGCTGTTGGTTTAACAAATAAGATTGTTGAACAATTTTACACTATTAAAAAGAGAAAAACTGCGACAGACAAGCCAAAAACGATATCTAAAACAGGAGCACAAGCAGCTTTAGGAGCAGTAATTATAACCATTTATGATGCGGAAGGAACAGATATTGAAAAATGGAACCTACAGAGAGCATTCATAAAGTCTGTGAAGTTTAGCCAGTTGTCATATGACAATGATGATCTAAGAACAATTGACCTTACCTTCGCTTATGATTGGGCAGTTTGCACCACTAAAACCGGTGAAGAAGCGACTGATGATCAATACTATAAATTATCCTAAGGTAAGCAACAATGTCAGGCTTTTTCTGGACAAATCCAACAAACCAGCCCACTCGCCAATTTCGCTTCATGGTTTCAAACGGCCCAGGTGCTTGGTGGTGGGTCAAGTCATGCACCAAACCATCATACGACATAAGCGTAGAGGAATATAAACTAATAAATCATAAGTTTAAGTATCCCGGAGTTGTTACTTGGAATGATGTAACAATAACTATTGTTGATGTTGAAGCAAATGCTCTGGCAATCCTCTGGTCGTTGAAGGAGGGAGGGTATCAAACACCCGGATATACAGATGATGATGAAACAGCAGACGGACTTAGCAAAAGACTTCTGCATAACCAAACAAAAGTGTTGAGTGAAAAACGACCGGATTTGAATAAAAAAACCAAAGCTAGTGACGGAGGACTCCTACAGATAAAACAACTTGATGATCAAGGTGAAACAAAAGAATGGTGGACACTGCATGGAGCTTTTATAAAATCTGCAAACTTTGGTCAGCTTGACTATTCAAGTGACGAACTAGTTACACTAGAACTTGTAATCTCTTATGATTACGCATAATTAAATTAAACAATGAGGTGAAAATTGAGTAGTAGAAATAATATGGACCGCATGGGGTCTGCTCCCATCCATGCAGAATCACCGCAGCAAAAATCTATTCTCGATTTCGTTTCTCCCACAGAGTTCGTTGAGCTTCCTTCAAGGGGCTTAGCATATTCAGAAGACCACCCTCTTCACGGGAAAGACGTTATTGAAATTCGATTCATGACTGCGAAAGATGAAGATATCCTTACAAGCGAAACTCTTTTGAAAAAAGGAATAGCTCTGGAGAGGCTTCTCGAGAACATAATAGTCGACAAGTCGATAGACCCCAAAACAATGCTCATAGGAGACCGTAACGCCGTTATAATAGCCACTAGGGCTTCCGGCTATGGTAGTGCCTATGAAACGAACACCAACTGCCCTAATTGCGGCACAGCGTCCAGCATTGCGTTTGATCTATCGAAGCCAACAATTCAAGAGTTGATCATTGAAGACTCCGAGGTAGTAACAAAAAATGAGAAAGGTAATTTCGTAATAAAACTTCCTCAAACGAACTTCAGTGTAGAGGTAAGACTGTTAACAGGTAAAGATGAACAATATCTAACCAAACTAGCTCAGAGTAAGAAGAAGAATAAACTTGGAGACGCCGTCATGACAGATCAGTATAAAATGATGATCGTTTCAGTCGAAGGAGTATCCGATAAAACAACGTTAGGTAGATTCATTGAAGTAATGCCGGCGTCTGATTCTCGATTTCTAAGAAAAGCATATAAAGCGATAGTTCCAAACATGAAGATCTCTGAAGATTTCTCATGCACATCCTGCGGACACGAACAGGAATTGGAGGTGTCCTTCGGGGCCGACTTTTTTTGGCCTGACTCCTAAATACATGGAAACTGTTTACGAACAGTTCTTTCTTCTCAAACATCACGGTGGTTGGTCCTTCATTGAAGCGTACAATCTACCCATAGGTTTGAGGAATTGGTTCCTTCAAAGACTCCAGAAACACTTTGAGGAAGAGAAAAAAGCAATTGATAAGGCCAAGCGTTCGAGATAACCCTTGGCTTTTGTCTTATAAAACTATTTATTCCAGAGGTATTTAACATGGTTATTGATTTTACAAAAAAGAAGCTTCTTAGAGAGTCTTGGCTTCAAACGTTTGGCCAATGGAATAAGACACTACTAAGATATATGTACGGCAAAGACGTCAACATGACAGCGGAACTAGGTATACATCATCTAGGTAAGATGTTCAAGGAAGGAGAAGATGAAAAAGAATCTTTGAAGTTCACGATTCGTGGAGAAGAAGAAGATGTTCGAGCATATGCCAAAGCAATTATGGCAGAAAAAGGATATCTTGATTTTTATATAAAATTTGGAGAAGATCACCCTCAATCACAAAAAGCAAAGGAAATACTTGACCAAGCTATTGCGAACTTTGAACAAACAACAGAGATTACTTGGCCATTTAAAGATGAGGAATAATAGATGTCTAATGAAGAAAAAACTACTAAAGCTCTGGAAGATAATGCTAAGGCTCTAGAAAAAGTTACTAAGGCTCTAGAAGCTCAGGCGGCTGCAACTGCTAAGCTGATAGAACAGAACGATAAACAAACAAAATCAAAAGAAAAATCAAACGAACAATTGAAGGAAGAATATGATTGGAGCCAGAAGTCCAATGAGGAAAGGAGAAGAGAGATCAAATATAATGCGGATCTCGCAAGAATGCAGAGCGATCAATTGGGATTACAAGATCAACTAGCAAAAGCCCACAAGATCTTAATGGAGTCAAAAGAACAGTTAGGGATTCAAGCAACTGCAGGAAACACAGAAGCTCAAGCTGCTATAAAGGCTGAAATGGCCGCCCAAGCAGAGCTTGTCAGTTCTATTGCAAAGTCCATGGGAATGTCAGAAGAGCAGACTCAAGCCCTCATTAAAGCCGAGGAGGCAATAGAAGGGGTGACTGACTCAACTAAAAGGTTTGGAAAATCTTCTGATGACGTGTTTGGTAGTATTAGGGGACATACTAAGTTCCTATTTGGAGATTCGAAGACCGGTTTGGTCGGAGGGATGATGGAATTTGCTGCCTCAATGGGGGGAGCAGATAACAAGATGGGAGGATTAGGAAAGTCGTTTATAAAGAACTTTAATTTTGCTAACTTTGCTACTGCCATGATAGGGAATGTAATAGAATCAACAATAGGAATGATAACTGCTTTCGACTCGGCTTCGACGGCATTTGCAAAATCAACAGGAACTGGCGACAAATTCACCGGAATGATGTTGGAGATGCGACAAGAAGGGAACGCTATGGGCGTAACCTTTGAGAACTCTGCTGCTGCATTGAAGTCTCTCGCCGAAAAGCAGGCGGGATTCCTTCAGTCATCCAAGTCTGCACAAAAAGAAATGGCAACTCAGGTTGCTCTAATGGAGAGAGTAGGGATATCAACTGATACATCTGCTGAAATGATGAACGTATTCACCATCAATATGGGCAAATCACAGAAAACAGCCATTCATATGACTAAGGCCTTGTCAAGTATGGGATCTGTTCTTGGAAATTCACAGAAATTCCTTCAAAACTTTCAAGAATCACTAAAGACCTTGGCTGTTTATGGAGATAAGTCTGTTAAGATCTTCTCTAACTTGGCAGCTGCCGCACGAACTGCTGGTGTTGAGGTTGCGACTTTAACGTCAATTGCATCCAAATTTGATACGTTCTCAGATGCTGCTGAATCTGTCGGCAAGCTAAATGCTTTGCTTGGATCACAATTATCATCAACAGAGATGTTGTTAATGACAGAAGATCAGAGGATAGAGACACTTATACAACAAGTGCAAATCTCTGGTGAGTCCTTTGCTCAAATGGACCGTTTCAAACAGAAAGCGATCGCAAATGCTGCTGGGATAACGGATATGAACGAGGCTCAACGTATATTCGGAATGGACATGAAAGGCTACAAAAAGCACCAGAAATCTATGGAAAGATCAGCCAAAATACAAGACAATTTCAACAAAGCGATCAAATACACCATTCCGTTGCAAGAAAAGTTTAAACAATTCATGGCAGAATTCGCTATTCTTGTTAAACCAATTTTAGAATATCTTGGAATGTTTATCGATTTTCTTACCGCAGGAATGCAGAAGCTTGGAGGTTTCGGAAAAGGAGTTTTATTGCTTGTTTCCGTGTTAGGACTTCTTTGGATTGCATTTGGATCCGTGCCTGTCGTAGGAGCATCCTTGGCTGCTGTCGCTACAGGAGCTACAGCCGTCGCAGGCGCAATGACGGGGATTGTAACAGCCGCTGGACCTGGTGGGGCTGCTATGATAGAATTGGGGCTCTCAGCATCTGTTGCAGCTGTCGGAATGGCATCTTTTGCATGGCCTTTGATAGGAATTGCATTAGCTATTGCTGGTGTTGTACTATCTGTTGGCTATCTTGTTGGTAAAATAGCAGAATTAGCGTCGATCGGTCCCAACGCTGCGTATACCTTGTCAATCATAGCTCTTGGTCTTTGGGGAATTACTTCTGCCATGCCTCCTGTTATAGCTGCCATTGGTGCGTTGGGAATTACAGCCACAGGAGCCTCCGCAGGGCTTGCAGCCATAGCATTGCCGTTAATGGGCATTGGGCTTGCTGTTTCTGGTGTTGCATTATCATTTGGATATCTCGTTAGTAAGATAGTAGAACTAGCTTCTATCGGTCCTGATGCTGTTGGTGTGCTACTATCCTTCGCTAGCGCTATGGCCACCTTAAGTGCGGTTGGAATGGGAGGAACGATGGCTGCTGCTGGTCTATTCATGACTATGGGTACCTTGGTCGTCTCTTTATCCAAGATAAAGTATGTAATCGGAGAAGAAGGTTCAAACGTTTCTAACGTCTTGGAAAACCTTGCCTTGATAACAACAGGCACTTCAGCGAAAGCCATGGGAGGCGTCACAGCTAACATAGCAACCGAGCTAAAGGGAGCCGTTGAGACCGCTTTGACTACGAAAATAGACATAACCTTAAAAATCAACGACAAAGGGCTTCAATCGGTCTTTACGGAAGCAATGGTAAAGATCTTAGATAGCAATCAAGACAACAGAGTCAAAGAAAAGATCATAAAGATAACCGGAGGATAATTAAATGACATTTAAAGGAAGATTAATTTCAGATATACCGAGCAATGGCGACGGAACAAAGAACTATGTAAACAAAACAGGCTCTAAGATCAAATTTGAGTCGACAATTAGTGGCTTAGTTGTTGAATTTAAAGGTTTTATAACAGAAATGTCAGATAAATTCCAATCTTCATGGGAAACAGAAGAGGTGTATGGAAGAATGGATCCTATTGGAACGTTCAAAAACACCAAAAGAACTATCTCTCTCGGGTGGACCATCCCAGCAACCTCGATAGAAGAAGCAAAGTCCAATTTCAATGCTGTGAGGACTCTAACCTCTATGCTATACCCAGGATATTCAGCAGGAAAGGTGAAGGTAGGCGATAAAACCTTTACAACAGCTAACTCAATCGCAAAACCTCCTTTGATAAGACTCACCTATGCTAACTTGATTTCAAGCGTCAACGTAGTAGCCGTCGATAAAGATGGCAATGCCGTTGATGATGATGATGATAAAGAATCGCAAGGGCTTCTTGGCTGGGTTGACGGTTTTGACATAAATCCAGTTCTAGATTTGGGTTTTTTTATAATTAAGAAGAAGCAATTTCCAAAAGCGTACACAATGTCTTGCAATTTCAATGTTCTTCATGAGCATGATCTAGGATGGTCATCGGGCAAAAAGTGGCTTGGAAAAAATGTCGATAAATTTCCATTTGGAGAAGAGTAATGAGCAGATATTCAACTAGAAAGATAGCAATAAATGATGTATACCAAGATGATGAACTATTCGAGAACAGAGGAGTAAAATCAATTGAACAACATACTACGCCAACTTTCAAAAACCCATCAGATCAAGACTTAAGCAGAATTGACTATGAGTTACACTATTGGGTCACTGGTGAAAGGTTCTTCAAATTGGCTCAAAAATACTATAATGACCATCGATATTGGTACATTATTGCGAGATTCAACAACAAGCCGACAGAGGCTCAAGTAGAAGAAGGAGAGCAAATCAAGATTCCAACAAATCTTGCAATAGCAGTTGAGGTATTAGGATAATGGGTGCTCTTAAGGATTTCTTTAGCAAAGACGCTAATTTCAATTTTGAGACTGGTGAATTTTATTTCAAGGGCTTGAGTACGGACTGGTCGTCAGAGTTTTCTGTTCCTGATTCCTGGGATGACGATGATTACAAATTTACACTAAATGGTTTATCCCAGAACTTCATAGACAGAAACAGCAAATACGATTCAGGTAACTTAGTAAGTTTAGAGAAACTAGATCCAAAAGATCAATGGGTCTTGTTATCTAGTGAAAATGGGTTTGTAAGGCTTGATGGTGGTGTCTCATTTGAAGAAAGTGATTACGCTTTCCTGAACACTCCAGAAATGATTACTGCCGGAACAGAAGCTTCTGGTGAGAATCAATCTTTCATTTCATTTAGAATTGCAAATCACTTTAAAAAATTTAATAAAAAAGAAACAGTTACCCCAAACGAAATTAAGTTCTTTTCAAATTATTCTGAATTTTGCACAGATACAAAGACAGTCTCAGAACTTAGGTCAAAGATAATAAAGCAAGAAGGTAGTTCTGACTTCATTTCGGAAGAATTTGGGATAGAAGATTTTTTCACTTTAGAAGACTTTGACGAAGAAGTTGCTAAAAGGATAAGAGAGTACATAGATGCTAAATTAACTTCTAAGACTCCTCATGTGTTTGATGGCAAACTTGTGTGGATAGAAGACAAAGATGGAGTTTTGTCTACCGAACTTCCATCGTCCTTGGTAGCCTCTTTTCCATCCCAAGATAGACACTTATTAAGACCCGCAATATTAACAAGTGACCCAAAAGGATGGGGATATCAGAGAGGACCCGGAGACTTGGAAGTTGTCTCTAGGCCTGCTGGTGACAAAACCATGAATAGCGAGGTTTATCAGAAAATAATAGAAAGAACAGGTCATCTAACTAAGAAAGATGGGAAAAAAGGTTGGGATCGTATAACACTTGATGAAAGAATAAAGCAAAGCCCTCTCTACTCTGATCCTACCAAGATAGATGATTTTTCAGCTCTGCAGAATTATAAACGAAATCAGAATGGGGACATTGATACAAGCTATCAAAAGCATGTAGAGTTTGACTTCTATCCCCATAATCATTTGGATAAGTTCTACAAAGGATTTAGTGAACCAACATGGTTGGATTCGCAAAATCAAAAGAATGGGTTCGACGAAGTTATCCTTGGCTTTTATATAAAATTTATTTATGAATTAAAGACGGATATAAAAAGACAAGCTGGACTTAAAGCTACAATAGGTTCTTTTTATATAAAAGAAGTTGGAGATTGTTTTGAGTTTATTTTGAGATGGTCATTAGTAAACTATGAGAATATAATAAGATATAGTCTCATTGATGCACTACCAAAAGATGGTGCACCTGAAACAGATCCCGATGCTCTTCTCAAAGAAGCACAAAAGAAAGCAGACCAACGATTGGAAGGCCTCAAAGGAGATACCGAAGACGAAGGAATAACAGAAGAAGATATAGAAGAAAGGATACAATTATATAAACAATGCGTCCTTCTTCTCAACATGCATAATCTTAAAAGCGATTATAACAAGAAAACGAAAGCGAAGAGGGAGGGTATCCCAACCGCAATGCATCAAAAAGGTTTTTATAATGGCAGATTCTATATGGTTGAAGACCCAGATGACCAGCTAGCAGTAAAAAATAAATTAATATCTCCTTCAGGAAAGGCCATAGAGCCTTTCTTGGAAGTAACACCAGACATAATCTCTGCTTTAAGGCCGAGATTGCGATTTTACAAAATCTACTATGACAACAAGGCGAAAAAAACAGTTTCCTTTGAGTTTCCGTTTCCATCCTCCACAGATGGCAAGAGAGCTCAAACTTTTAAAGATCAAGAGATAGACAAAGGAGATGGAGTCGGTATAAAGTCCTTCAATTTCTCTTTCGACGGGGAAACACCAGCAACCTCTCAAAAATACATAGCAGCCGATCTTACCATCTTCTTTCAATCGTTCCAGGATTTCGTTAAAGAACGAACGGCAAAAAGTGGAAGAAGTGATGGAGCGGACGAGAAATTCCGATTTATTGATTTGTTTGTAAACACAAAGTACTGCCCCCGGGATCGCTCCTCTACCTCCCCCCTTCACTATGATCCTTCCTTTTTTAGAATTAGAGTGGACGTGGGATGGGAGCCTAGAAATGATAGTGGCTTTGGAAAGATCTTAGAAAATAGAGGAATAAGCCTATCTTCTTTCAACAAAGCGATCAACAAGATAAATAAAAGCTTTTACCTTAGTCTTATCGATCATGAAATAAACATTAGCGATACCGGGACAGTTACAATTTCCGCTAACTATGCTGCTTATCTAGAAGAGCTTTTGAATAAAAACAGTGTTCTCTTGTCTAGAGAGTGGAAAGCACTACAAGACAAGGCCACGAAGAAGTATGAAGAAGAATTGGACAAAGGAAAGTGTGATGATGTAAAATTAGAAGAACTTCGAGCTTCGATAAATGCTATTAGGGTTCAATCTAGAAAACGCCTTCATCAATCTCTAGTTCAAAAACTATTAGAGAACGAGTGTCTTCACTATGTGCATGTAGAATCAAGAAGTAGACGAGAATTCACATCAGAGAAATTCTTTAGATCTACTCCAACGATTTTGAAGAATGTAGTGGTAGAAGCAAAAGCAGAGGACAAGAGCAAAGATGGAGCGAATCCTTTCGCAGCCCTTAAAAATGCAAGGGCTAGCGGAGCTGGATGGGATTACATAATGAGCAACTATGTTGTGGACACCGAGAACAAAAATCAAAGAATAAGTTTTTTCTATTTTGCTGATTTGGTTTATTTCCTCTTGGATTCGCTGTATGCTGATGATAATCCAGAAACAGAGAGAGAAGAGCAGATAAAGGTTATCCTTTCTTCCTTTTCGATCAGAATCCCTTTTGCAAAACCAGAGAATCACAACATTAACCTTGGTCAAATTCCTGTGGAGATTGAAACGTTTACCAGATGGTATAAGGAAGAAGTAGTCGACAAGGAATTAGATTCGATTTCCTTCATGGATTTCATAAAGAGATTTGCGTTTTATTTGATAACAGACATTTTCTCCGAGATCTGCATTGACGATCAGCAACACAAAATGCTGTCTTTCATGGCAGCGTCCATAAATTCTGTTAAAGTTGAAAATGGAACAACGGATGATGAAGGAAAATCTTTAAAGACTGGTGGAATGAATCTTGTTACTTCAGAAGAACCCGTTAGAAACATTAAAAGCTTTTATACAAATGGAGTTCTACCTCTACAAACAAGTGCCGGCGAAAATGGCAACCTGAAACCGACTGATTTTGTGCAATATCTGCTCATTTATCCTCACCACAGACCAGAGAATTACATTGGAAGAGGAAAAGCTTTGGAGGATGCGAAGAGAGGGGTTCATCATCTCTATATAGGCTCCAGCAAGGGTCTTCTCAAGAATGTGTCTTTTTCGAAGACAGATATCCCGGGACAAAGAGAGTCTCGAATGATTTCTCAAGGTCAAAATGGGCTTTTGCAATTGTCTTCATACTACCGAGCCAACATAAAGATGATTGGAAATACAATCTTCTATCCGGGAATGCTCTTATATCTCAACCCATTTGGCTTTGGAGGATTAGATTTCGGATTTCCGAATACGGGACCCGGTAGCATCAATAATCCAAACCTTTCTAACATAATGGGCATAGGTGGATATCAGAAAGTTGTGAAGGTTGCATCCTCAATTTCAGAATCAGGAAAATTCGAAACTACGTTAGATTGTCTTTTTGAACATACAGGGGAAGGTCCGGATGATGACAAAGAGGGCGTTAGAAGATCGCCCGGCCAGAGGACGGGCAAAGGTCAGCAAAACATTGCTAAAATAAATTGCACTAACTCTAAGGCTGCTGATGCAGAAGCGGTGGAATGTGCTGCTAGTGCAACCTCTTTGGAGGTTCAACAAGCTCTGCTCAACAAAAGCCCACCAGGAGCTAAAGTGGATGAGGAAGAAACTAATGAGTAATAAGTATAAAGCAACAAACAAAGAAGAATCGACGATAGCTTTGACTCGACAAAGGGCTAACTACCGTCTACAGGCATTTAAAGCTGAATTGGGAGAAATGCCCGAAAACGTCGTTATGTTCAATTTTGCCGAGCGGACTCAATATGGGCGCATTGATGAAAACATAAACACTATCTATCCATTAGATAAACACATGAAGATGCTTCCAAACGATGAAGAGGTTCTTTTTGTCTTAGATTTCTTAGTTGAGCCTTTCAGACTACTTCAGAGAAAAATGAAACAAGCAACCATGATGGGGCAAATCCCAAATGACCCAATCTTGTCTCGGATAAAGCCTATAAGAGCATATGAAGATCCTCAAGGTCTTTATCTCAGCTTTGTTGAAGAATACCTCTCTATCTTCAACGATTCAGTTGATAAGGCAAAAATTACAAACTATAATTCTTGGGTAAATCAATTTCTCCAATGGACTAAAGGAAATGGCTCACAATTTCCACTTACTTTTTCTAATTTTCATAGAACTAAGTTATCTAATGTCTTCACCTCTGGGTTAGCTATCGCAATTGCTGATTTCGAATCTGATAAGGATCCTTTGAAAGAAGAATTATTCTTAAACAATAAGGTCTTAGAGTTTTATCTAAATGCTGCTAAGCAATATGGATTCTCTGTTTCAAAAGATACTCCATGGTTGTTGGTTGCAGACTTAAATTCACCAGCATTGACAGTATATCTTGATAAATTGAATTTGTCAAGTATAAATTCTATATTTTCTCAAAAGTATTCTTTATGCTACAATAAGGATATAAATTTATTAAAACGTACATTGGAATTAGGTTTTAAAGATTATATTGCAATTAATCCATATAAAAAAGAGTTTAAATTAAACAAATGTAATAATATAATATATAATAATATAATATATAATAATAATATAAATAATAATATATATAATAATTCATTTTACAATAAATTATATATAACTATGAGGAACTTAGAAGAGTATTCAGCATACACTTCAGCAGAACTCGATAGGATACAACAAAAATCAGAAATCTTTGAAATAAAGCTTGACAAATCAAAAGCAATAGGTTATACTAATGAACAGTTCCGCAAATTGGTTTTAAAAAGACCCGGTGGACTATACTCAATCCAACAAAGACAGAAACTAGCTTCGGAGGGCTAATGATATTTCAGATAATTGATGATAAGAGAGAATGCAGAGGATACTTTGCAGATGGAAGAATAAGATTCAGAGATTTACCAAACACACTTGAATCAACTTGGGACTGGTCGGAAATGATCGGAGACAGAGACATAAAGTTTGCCAAGATAATATCAGGTGGTAAAACGATACATGATGCTTGTCCAGAGCATTTAAAAGAAAGATTGGAGAAAAGAGAAGGAAAAATAAGAGCACATCTCAAATCATTCATCTCTTCCAAAGTAAGACTATCAGATGTTTGCTTCTACAAACTAATTCCAGAGAAAGACATCCAACACTACTACTCTCTCCTCAATGAAATCACCAAATGGGTGATCGAAAACAACCAAAAACCTCAAAACTACCGATTGATGCACAATATTAACATAATGTGTAAGGAACTATCCAAACAGGAAATCAGAGTAGATAAGGGAAGATGGAAATGGCATGCAGGAAGAGACCAGAAGGCAATGTACCTCTCAAAGAGGTTTTGGGACAAACAACTAAGAGTAGACTATAACCCATGGGGCACCATTACAGGTCGCTTAGGGTTAAATGAAGGCTCATTCCCCATTCTTAACCTCAAAACAGCTATAAAAGACATTATCAAGCCCAAATGGGACTGTTTTGTAGAACTTGACTTCAACGGAGCAGAGTTAAGGACCCTACTACACCTCTCCGGGCACCCACAACCCACAGGAGATATCCATGATTGGAATCAAACTAACATTTTTAATAATTCTATCGAACGAGCTGATGCTAAGAAGAAGATTTTCGCATGGCTTTATAACCCAAACTCAACAGATGTTGACACAGACTATTATGACAAGTCAAAAGTCTTGGAGAAATATTATGCAGAGGGAATTGTATCTACTCCGTTTGGAAGATCAATACCTTCAGATGATTTCCATGCGCTTAACTACCTTATCCAATCTACATCTTCAGACAATTTCCTTGACAGAGCATGCGCCATCCACAGATATTGCAAAGGATTGAAGACAAATGTAGCGTTTCTTGTACATGATTCTATTATTCTTGATGTTCCCTTTGAAGAGAAAGCAAGAATAAGAGAAATTATGCAAATCTTTGAGAATACAAAATTAGGAAAGTTCAAAGTAAACTTAAAAATTGGTGAGAACCTAGGAGTACTTCGATGAAGAAATGCACAAAATGCGGAATTGAAAAGCCATTAACAGAGTTTTATAAAGATAAAACAAGAAAAGAGGGACTTGAATATCTGTGCAAATTTTGCAGTAAACAAAGAAGAGCTAGATATGCAAATAGCACAGAAGGCAAAAAACAGAGAGCCGAGTATCGTGTTCAAAACAAAGAAAAGTTAAAACAACAGCAAGTCAATTGGTATACTCAAAACAAACAAAAGAAAAAACAACAAACTGCCAAGTATATTGCTGATCGAAAAGCCGAGCAACCCGGGTGCATTTATCAAATAAGAAATTCTACAAACAATAACACTTACATCGGACAAACAATAAGAGGAGAACTTCGTTGGAAAGAGCATCTCAGTTATCTCCGAGGAAACTATCATGAGAACTACAAACTCCAACAAGATTTCAACGAACACGGAGAAGATGTCTTTGAATGGTCAATAATAAAAGAACTACCAAAGGACAAAGATCAGCTTCTATTACAAGAAGCAATAGAGATCCAAGAGAGAATAAACAACGGAGAAGATCTTTATAATCTAACGCTTACAATAGAACAATTAAAACTACTCAATGAAAATCAGGAGTTAAAATGATAACAATCGGACTTGGAAATGCAGGAATAAACATATGTCGTAAGCTTTCAAATTTGGGCAAATACAAGACGATAGAGCTTCATGGGGGTAAAGGGTTACCCGAATGCCAAACGCACGAAGAATACGAAGCTAGCGTCCCTAAATTAGGAAACAAGCTACGACTTGGAAAAGACCAAGACATTTGGCTGATTGTTTGTGGAGCATCAAGAGTATCTGGAGCAACATTGGCCATTTTAGAACAAATAAAGGATAGAGAAGTAAAAGTAATTTATATTGTTCCCGATCCTTTCTTCCTTTCCTCAACACAAAAGAAACAACATAAAGTCGTATTTGGAGTTCTTCAAGAATATGCAAGATCTGGAATGATCCACTCTCTTTGGCTTATTGATAATAAAGAAGCAACAAAGATCGTTGGGGAAGGAGCGTTGGGTTCTTACTATGATAACACAAATTCAGCAATAGCAAACTTCCTTGCAAACTACAATTGGTTTCAAAAAGCAGAACCAATTGTTGGCAATCTTCATGAACCAAAAGAGATATCAAGAATTAGAACCGTCTCTATCGGAGACACTCAAAATAATGAGGAAAAGTCATACTTTTTACTTGACAATATAACTGAATCATGTTATTATTATAGTATAAGTTCTGAGGATAAAGAAAACGATAAACAGCTTCTTTCTAGAATCAGAACCTATTTAGAAAATAAGAAAGAAACAACTTTTGGAATTTGGGAGAATGGTTCATCCAATTCCTTTTTCTATTCCGTAAAATTCACACACTTCATCCAAAGCGAAAAAAAATGAG
>Ga0208299_1000506_pt1 | contig 35909 bp, 64 predicted proteins | sample 15_taG_FD_184089 | JGI IMG/M metagenome (GOLD analysis project Ga0208299, IMG submission 184089) | Marine viral communities from the Subarctic Pacific Ocean - 15_ETSP_OMZ_AT15312 metaG (SPAdes) (version 2) | ecosystem: Environmental > Aquatic > Marine > Oceanic | place: Pacific Ocean | collected... | reverse complement strand
AAAGCACACATACTTTCCAAGCCATTTTTATTATAAAAATTATCTAGTATTTCACTCATATAATCCATTAAATCAAACTTGTTATCTTTTTTCATTTTATAGTTTCCTTATGTTGTTATTAATAAGATTATTATAATCTTGATTTTGTAATTTTATATTTTTTTCTTTTATTGCTTTTTCAGGAATATCAAATTTTAATATAAATTTACTTGTGCAATCATGATTTGATGTAATAATTTCATAAGTATTATTTACATTTGCTTTTGATATACTAAAAGTAAAATCAGTTCCAGTATTAATTAACTCCGTTAATATTTGCTTAACATCAGTTAATATAAAAGTAAATAATCCGTTTTCATTATTCCAATTTAAATTATAACCCTTTACATTTACTTTATTATTAAGATATTTTGTAAAATAATTAAGATCATCTTTGAATAAATTATAATCATATTCATCAAAATATGGTTTTAGTGATGCTATTTCTTTTTTCATTTTATAGTTCCTTGTGTTTATTAGTTTATTTCTATATTTATAATTTCTTTATCATCTAATTCAATATTAAATTGATCCTTGAAATCATCTTTTACTTTCTTTATATACTCTTTTGGTTTTTCTAGTTTCATTTTATAGTTTCCTTATGTTGTTATTATAATGTTTTATTTTCACTTAATTTTGTTACAGGCTCCAAGTCATAATACCAAGATTCCCACAAGCAACCACAAGTTTTATCTATACCTGTAATTATATTAATTTTTATTACCTTTGAATTAGGTAATAAAAAAATCTTATGAACATAATTATTTTTTATCTCGTCTATTATATTATATGAAAGTGGTGAATTTTTCATAAAATTTAAAAACTTATTACTATCTACAATTTCCAGTGCATTATGTTTATTTAATTTTAAATCAATATTATTCTTATTTAAATACTCAATTAAATTTATATTCTCTGGTCTTTTTCTATATTTCATTTTATACCCTTTATTTGTTAAGATAAAAAAGCCGTTATTATTTAACGGCTCTTTTATTTTCTTTAAATATAGAATTTAAAATTATTGTTCGATCTTGTTTATTTTTAAACCCTAGTTTTATATAAAATTGATTAGTATTATACTTGTCAAATGTTCTGGAAGAATATTCAGCATTATAATCATCATCAAAATATATATATTCTATAAAATTGCTCATCTTGTTTTGTCCTTTATTTGTTAAGATAAAAAAGCCGTTATTAACGGCTCTTTTATTGGTTATTTATTAATCATTATGTCAAAGTTATTAGTTAATATTACATATTGATTTTCATAATCATTATAATAGTAAGAATCTGTTTTAATTCCTATTTCTAATAGGTATTTAATAGCAATTTCAAAAGATCCTTTTTGTGAATAGTCATAAGAAATTGTTTTTCTTTTTTTATTCCTTGTATCTATTAGAACTATTCTTTCGCCCTTGTAATCTGTTGCACATAGATATTTAATCTTTATAGCCCTGTAATGATTGGCTTTTATTTCTTTCCTTTTTTTAGTTTTACTATTATATAGGAAAAAACTATTTTTTCTTTTTTTCATCTTGTAACCCTTTCTTATTTGTTAGTATTACATTGGATACAATAGCATTTTTTGCTATGTATGCCTTTGTGAAAGTCTTTTCTATTTTCATATAAAATTTTATCATCTTTTTTTAATTGTTCTTTAATTGTCAAGATCCAAAGTAATACAATGATCAAGACAATAAAAAACAAAGTAAATTGTAATAATTCTATTATCATTATTTAATTTTTTTATACCCTAAAGATTCAAGGTTTAGAAGATCTATTGTTTGAGACGCTTTCTTTCTTCCATATTCCTTATCTATTTTTTGTAAAGTCATAGTAATTAAATTTGATGAATATGGTTTTATGTCTATTGTTTTAACGTATTCTCTTATTTGATCCCTTAATTCTTTTAATGTTTCTTTCATTGTTTGCCCTTTGTTTATTTAATTAAATATGCTGTTAAAAGTAATAAGTTATAGGTTATGTAGAACAAAAAAAACAATCCGACAAAATCAAATAGATCTTTTAATATCTCTTTAATTGAATAACTTTTTTTCTCTATTTGCTTAATGTCTTTAATATGTTTTATTTTCATTTTTTACCCTTTGTAAGTAATTTCTTCATTTATTTAATTATGTATTTAAGAAGTTCAATATTTCTCTATCACATTTGAATAAGGGCTATAGTTTACAAGAGATGCTTCGACCTGTAGTTCCTAAATCACTACAGCCTATCACACTTAATTTAGTTCTACTAAATCTCTTAACCTAGTGGAAGAAATATCAAACTTCTAAATATCTAATTTTTAAATAACTTTGTTTATTAAACCCTTCCTTAATTTGTTTGCTTCACAAACTTAATGAATTTCCTTCTCTTTGTCAACTATTTATTTATGTTTTCTATATCTTTTATTTATGTAGTATTTGATTCTATACCTTACACGTCTCGCCTTCCAGCTTTTAAACGGCTATCTTATTTAAGTTCGATCCGACCTTTAATACCTTGATACCCTTTAATACCTTGATACTTTGTAAGATGTTTTTTTAAACTAATCAAGATAAAATATTTTTTGTTTTGTTTGCTTGTTTGCTTTTACCCCCCCTAGAGTGCATTTTTTTAAGAAGGTGGTGTCTATCTATATTCCTTGCAAAATAGTAGTAAACGACTAGGTATAAATAGTAATAATTTAATACTCTATATATAAGAATCAAGATTTAAAAATATTCCCGTAAACGACTAGTATTGCTAGAGTTACAGAGATTTTTAAGGTTGTGTTTTTTGGGTGTTTTCAACTGGACAACCAATCCAAGATTTTAAGGGTTTTTTGTTGGTATTTATGTAATATTTTATAGTAAATTGTGTTTATGCCTAGATATGACTATAGATGTTTAGAATGCGAAGAAATATTTGAGGTTGAACATAGTATAAACGCACCAGCGTTAGAAGAATGCTTATGTAAGGGCGAGAAATTCCTTGTAGAAAGGTTGCCTTCTAAGCCAATGATTGTCGTAAATACTAAAAGTTCAATGCCAGATCGCAAATTATACAAAGAATTAGATATAGATTAGTATGTTTGACTACTGCTCTTTTGTCCAACGAAAGTGTCCCTTTGCTGCAAAGAGAGGGGACTTAACTTATTGTGGGTTACACACAGGATCATTAGCAGCTAATAGGGTTGATTATATTGATCATTGTCCAAAAGAGAAATTGGACGCAAAGAAGAAAAAGAAGTGAAAGATAAAAGTATATTTAGTAAAGCCAACGGTGCTGGTAAAGGTGATGAACCTAGAATGGGCATATCCCAAAAGAAATGGGAAGAACGCTGGGAAAAGATTTTTGGAAAAAATAAAAAGGAGAAGAAGTAATGTTAAAATTTTTATTAGGATTTATAGTAGGGTTTGTATTTCATTATGGAATACTATGCACAAAGCCAGGACAAGACGCTTGTAAGAAATGTTGGGACTGGTGTCAATCAAAAAAGAAAAAGAAATAATGTGGGATATATTTAAAGACAAAAACGAGTATAACGAAAAATCAATTATTGGATTTATTTCCTTTGCTTTGATGTGTGTGTTTGGCATTGTTGATTTAGTAACAGGTTTATTGGGACAAGAAATTATAATTAATGACTACATCTATAATTCGTTCGTTTGGGTAACCTTAGGTTCATTTGGTATTGCTGGAGCAGAGAAAGTCTATAAGAAGTAGCAACAATGAGAGTATTTAAGCGACAAGAAAAAAAGTCAAATGGCAAGAAAAAAACTCGACAAGGTAATAGCACGAACACCAAGCGAGGAACAAAAGCTTCAAAGAAATACTATAAGAAAAAATACAGAGGACAAGGTAAATGAGTAATATAGAATTAAAGAAAGCCAATCAAATGGCTGCTATTGAATTAATGATTCATAATCCAGAGCTAAATAAAACCGAACTCGCAAACGAGTTGAATATGACACCCCAAACAATCCATAATTGGTTTGCAGATGATAGGTTTGTAGAAATGTATTATAAAAAGTATATGGTTTATTTCAACGCAAAACTACCTATGGTATTAAATAGTATGGTTCGAGAAGCTGTTGAAGGAAATGTCCAAGCAGGACGATTGGTATTAGAGCATTCTGGTAAATTAGTGAAAAACATCAATGTTACTGTTGATAGTCCATTTGAAAAGTTTTTAAAAGCAACTGAAATAGACGCTACTGAGGTTATTGATGTAGAAACAGAAGAAGTAAAAGAAGCTATAGATACCCTTCCGAAAAGAAATCCTGTAAACGACAAACCTTTAAAAAGAAAGCAAGATGAAAAGAAAGCAGTAACTAATATAAAAAAAGGGAAGAAACCTTATAGGCAAAAGCGTAGAGAGGATAGAGCTAATAGATATGCGTTATTGCAACGAGCTAAGAAAGTAGGGTTAGATCCATTACCTGCGAAGCGTCCTACGAATACTGAAAGAAGAAGATGGTTGGAAGAGTTAATCGAAAGGGAAGAATCTATGAAATCCCAAACTCTTCAGGCATAATATCATATTTTTCGAACATTTCAGACATTTCTAACGAAGTAGTCATAAAATCCCCAATTTCCATATAATCTTTTTCGACTTCTCCAGGAGGAGCAATTTTCTGACAAATAAAACCTAATAGCTCATTGTTTGCGTGAGAAATCTGACGCAATTCTTTTATCGCTTTAAATATTTCTTTTATTAGGTTTTTCATTAATTAAGTTTACGCATAGAAGTTGAAAGAGTCTTTACAAAATCATCAAAAAACGAATCTATTTCTTGCTCTATCTTTTCTCCGAGTATGTCATACGCTTCTTCTTCTGATGTGTAAAAGAATTTTCTTTGAGGGACTTTACCAAATTGTCCCTGAAATCCACGAAATGTTCCATTATCTCTCTTAATCCCAGAAATATTATCTTTTAAGTGATTTTCATATCTTCCTAAAGGACTTCCTACGGCAATAGACAAATCTTTGGAGACATTAGTTTTTTTAAAGCTTTTTTTCAATTCTCCTGTATCGTCCATAATCCTATTATTCTCATTTTGCTTATATCCTTGCTTATATCTTTCAGTTAGCTTAGCAAACGATTTGCCAGTTATATCTTTCTCCTTGAAGAATGTATCACGCACTTTTTTCAATGCAGTATTAGCTATTTTATTTAAGCGTGATGATATTAATTGCTCAACTACCTTTTTTTGTATTTTGTGAAAGTTAAAATTAACTTTATTCTGAATCTTGACGTACATCTTCTACTTCCTCTACTGATTCTTCTGGCAATGACGCACTATTGACATCTTTGTTTTCTTCGATGATTTTCTGTGCTTGTTCAACACTTAAATCCTTGTTTTCATCTGCCATTATCTTTGCTTCAGTAGTTAAGTTATGCTTTAATTGATATTCGCTTAGCATAATCTTATCTTGGGTAGTCATAGGATATTCAACTTCAGAGAAATCGACTTTGAATCGTTTAGGATCTGGTAACCCTAAACTGTTTATTTGGGATAAAGCATATTCTACTTTATAAAAATCATTTTCATACTGACGATATAATTCTTTATCGTCCATAAAATCTTCGTGGCGTTCTAAGTCTTTAATCATTAGTGATATACCACTAGGTACTTCTCCACCAGATTGTGCGAAGGTAACAAATAAATGATTATTTAACGCCACTAATTCTATTTGCCATTTAATGTTTTCGATAACATCTCTTACATTTCCTTGTGGAGCAACAATATTATAGTTACTACCTTCTGGCAAAGTTAAAATTTCATCTGATCCTGCTCTAACATTAGAGTTATCAGATATAAGTCCAGTTACTACTGGCTGACCAAACATTTGGAATCTTAGTCCTAATTGCATTTCAGTCATTGTAATATTGATATGCTCATTAGCAGATACTAAATCTGTAGCACCTTCAACAAAGAAAGAATCTAATTGTTCTTCTCTGTGTGTAAATACAAAAGGCAATACACCTAGATTGTGTTCTACCTCTTCAAAAACATCTCCGTTCTCATCAAACTTGATACATCTTTTAGAATCCCAGTAAGCATATTTTAATTGTTCGGTATCTCCAATCTCTGCGTGTCCGTGCATCATTGGATAAACAATCGCTTCTGGTTTATAAGGGTTGTCGCCAAAGTATGGCTCAAAATAATAAATAGGACGATAATCAAATTTTTGTTCTTCTTCATCGAACATTACGTAAGTAGCACACGTACCAATAAGTCTAGTCATACGTTCCATTTGTTTCATACGAGCATTCTTCTTTTCAGTCATCTCGTCATATTTCTTGGTTACGTTTCTTTTAGCACCAATCGTATAAATTTTGGACATACGATTTACAAATTTCTTTACAATATTAGTATTGTAGTGAGGAATTTCTTGGAATGCGTCAGACTTAAAATAATCTTCTATATATTGATGAGTTAGTGAACCAGAATAATAGTCTAATGACTTTCTAACTTCTTCCCTTCTAGCTTTTGCTTGTTCTTCTTTAAAGTGCGTTAATGAATCTTGTATAATCTCTTGTGGTGTAAAAATCATTTGTTTTCCTATTATCGTGATATTCTTCCAATGAAGTTACTTCTAATTGGAAATCTATTCAATATAAAATATCGGAAAGCATCGCAACCGTGTTCATTGTATCCATCTTTGATAGGATTCTCCGAAATTGCCTTACCTTCTACTGCTTCTGGGAATCGATAGTTCTCAAAATCTTCTGCAATACCAACACATCTATTATCTACTTTTATTCTTCTTAATCCATCTGCATTTTCAAAAAAACCTCTACAATAACTTATACCACCTTGAATATTACGAGATAGTTTGTCCATACGATATTCCACGTAAATTCCGTGCTTTCTAAAGATATGAATATCCCCCATTCCAGATTGCCCTTGAACAAACGTACCAGCAGGATCGCCATAGTAAGTAATCACAGGATAATTCTTTTTCTTAATCATTTCTGCTAATTTATCAGTTGGTATATTTCGTTCGTGAATTATTTCATCAATAATATTAATATGCAAGTTTCCATCTTGTTTATACGTTTGAAACCACAATACTGATGGCATACGAAATCCAAAGTCCATTGAACAATAGGTTGGTAAGTCTGGATTGTAAGGAACATCTCCCATATCTTTTTGCCTATCGAATGGATATACTCGTCCTTCCATTGATGTAAACTTTGCAGCAAACTCCTGGTCAAATAGTTCTTTGGACATATTACGTTTTCGTTCTAATAAAAACTTATCTTTTTCTCCATCTGGAAATGCGTGTTCGTTTTCCCAACTTGGAGATTGCACACTATACCATTGTTCATCACTTTGCCCTAATAGAAATAAATCATAAATCCAATTAAACCCTTCTGGAGTGGTAATAAATATAGCTTTACCTTTTCTGTCAATTAGCGTAGGAGATAAATACATATCCCAAATCTTTCTTGGCATTTTTGCAGCTTCATCAATAATAAGCAAGTCAACACCTTCCCCAACTAATGAGTCTGGATTTTCACAAGACATACCTTCTACTGTTGTTCCCCATTTGAATTTTATATACTGTTCTTTTTCTGAAGCTCTATCAATATCGTTTCCTTTACCAGCTACCATATCTTTCCAAATCTCACGAAACATTAATCGTGATTTCTTGTAGGATAAGCCAACTAGCCATATTTTTTTATTAGGTTGTGCAGCGTAAAATTCTGCTTCTCGATATGCAGCAGTAGTTTTCCCATACCTTCTACCACAAATATTTACGAAGTAAGAAGCAGTATGCTTCTCTGGAAAATGCAACTTTCTTTGTCCTGCGTGTGGCACGTAATTCATAAAATCGAACCATTGCTGCTTGAAATCAAACTCTTTTATTTTTTTTGACATTTGAATTGTTCTTAATTTAATTCATAATTAACTTAAAGCCATATAATAATCCACTAAAGGAGTTAAAATGTCTGAAGAAATACAGAATACAGCCGTAGAGGAAGCTGTAAAAGAACCTCAAGTCAATAAAGACGAAAAAAAGTTAGATCAAGCTGTTCCATACTCTCGATTTAATGAAGTTGTGAAAGAACGCAATGAATTAAAATCGAAAATGGAAAATATTAATCTCGAACAGGAAGAACAGCGTAAAAAAGTTTTAGAAGAGCAAGGGGAATATAAAACCCTACTTTCCGAAGAACAGAACAAGAATGCAGAATTGTCGAAGCAATTCGATGAAATATCTACTGCATTCAATGGATATGTTACAGAAGAAAGAAACGCCCTACTAAATCAAATTCCTGAAAGTAAGCGAGAAAAATTTGAGAAGGTAGAGGATTTAACACTTCTTCGAACTATTACTGAAGAGTTCAACCAGAAAGCTGGAGTTAATGTTGGCAACGTAGAAAACCAAGTCAATGTTCAAAAGTTTAAAGGAAACCCTTTTGGGAAAATGGATTCCAACACAGATCGAAGAAAAGGTCATAAAGACTTGTTAAGCCACTATCTTAAGAAAAAAAGATAAACTTAAATTCCTGAGGAGGAAAATAAAATGGCTGATGGAAATGTAACTCCAACAACGGCTGCCAATTTTATCCCAGAAATGTGGAGAGATGCAATTCTTGACTACGCTGAAAGAAAATTTCAGTTAAAAAATCAAGTATCTGACTTCTCATCTATGTTATCTGAAGGTGGCGACATTCTTCATATACCTAAGGTAACTGAAGAAACTGCAGCATCAAAAACAGCTGGTACTGCAGTAACATATACTAACAATACAGATGGTAAAGTTGACTTAACAGTCAATCAACATCACTACGAAGCTAAAAGAATCGATGACATCGTAAGAGTCCAAGAATCTGCTGACCTATTCAATGCTTATGCAAAGAGTATGGGTTATGCTTTAGCTAAAAAAGTAGAAAATTACATAGCAGTTGATATCATTCAAGCTGCTACTGGTAATGATGTAACCTTAAGTGCAGATAACACTATGACAACTGCACTATTAAGATCTGGTTTGCAAAAACTACTTGATGCAGGACACGATTATACAGACGGAGAAACTTTTATGTATGCTTCTCCAGCTGCATATATGTCTTTACTTTCTTTGGGCGACTTTAGTGAAGCTCAAAAGAGAGGAGATCAAGAAAATCCTAATGTGAGTGGTAAGATCATACAAGCTTATGGATTAAGCTTGTTCCCTTCTACTGACTGGGACGATGATGGTGGTACAGGCGATGAATCTGCTTCTATCTTTAAGAAAGATTCAGTTTACTTCGCACAACAAATTGCTCCAAGAGTTCAAAGTTCTTATGACATTGATCACTTGGCGACATCTGTTGTAGCCGATGTATTATTCGGTGCTGTGTTATCACACGGAGCTAGTTCAACATCACTAGGTGTTGTGAACTTTAACAATCCGTAAGGATAGTTAATTGTGGGGGGATTTATTCCCCCCACTATACAATTTAAAAGGGACATATATGGCTAATTATACTTCAACTCATACTGGAGCTGTAATTGATGCAGCAGTAACTAAAATAACTGCTACTTCTTCATCGGCTACCGAACTCAATTTATTAGATGGTGTTACGGCAACTACTGCCGAAATAAATATTTTAGATGGCGTTACATCAACTGCTGCAGAACTAAATATACTTGATGGAGTAACTTCTACAGCATCAGAATTAAATATTTTAGATGGTGTTACTGCGACAGCAGCAGAAATAAACTTATTAGATGGCTTAACTGCCACTACAACAGAATTGAATCTTATAGATGGCGTAACTGCAACAACAGCAGAAATCAACTACATTGATGGCGTTACATCTAATATACAAACACAATTAAATTTAAAAGCTCCAATAGCAGGAGCTACTTTTACAGGAACAACAACCTTCGCAACATTATCTGATGGAACAATAGCAGTTACTGCTTGGGTAGATGAAGATAATATGGCTTCTGATTCTGCAACATTGATTCCAACACAACAATCTGTTAAAGCGTATGTAGATACTACTGCTCAAACAACTGAAGAAGTTCAAGATATAGTAGGAGCAATGTTCTCAAGCAATACTGAATCTGGTATTACAGTTACTTACGAAGATGGAGATGGAACAATAGATTTAACAGTAGGCACTCTAAATCAAGATACTACTGGGAATGCAGCTACTGCAACAGCATTAGAAACTGCAAGAACAATTCACGGAGTTTCTTTTAATGGAAGTGCAAATATAGATTTATCTGAAGTTATTCAAGATACTGTCGGTGCTATGTTTAGTAGTAACACAGAAACAAATATTACTGCGACATACGAAGATTCTGATGGAACAATAGATCTTGTCGCTACTGGAGATGTATCGCTTGTTACTTCTTCTCACGATTATCTATCTATTAGTGGACAAGCTATTACGCTTGGAGAAGTAGATATTAGCGATGATACAAATTTAGCAGCAGGGACAAATATTTCTTTAAGTGGAGATACACTTAACGTAGATGATGCGTTTTTAATTAATAGTGGAAACGATACAACATCTGGAACAATTACAGCAGCAGGATTTACTACTACTGGAACATTGGCAGCAGGGTTAGCAGATATAGATGATGTTGTTATTAATGGAACAACAATCGGACACACAGACGATACAGATTTAATTACATTGGCAGATGGTAATGTAACGATAGCAGGAGAATTAGATTTAACTACTTTAGATGTATCTGGAGATGCAGATATAGATGGAACATTAGAAGCAGACGCTTATACTGTAGCAGGAACAGCATTGAACGAATATATTTCCGATACAGTAGGTGCGATGGTATCAAGTAATACTGAAAGTGGTATTACAGTAGCATATCAAGATGGCGATAATACTTTAGATTTTACAGTAGGAACACTTAACCAAGATACAACAGGGACTGCATCAAAAGTTACAGTAACAGATAGCACAGCAAATACAAACTTTCCAGTTGTGTTTCACGATGAAGGAACAGGAAATGTTTTATTAGATGATACTGGTGCATTGCGATATAATCCAAGCACAGGAGAATTATTAGTTCCTAAGCTAACTGTAGCAGGAACAACTACTACAGTAGATACGGTAACAATGAACGCTGCAAATGCTATCAAGTTTGAAGGAGCAACAGCAGACGCAAACGAAACTATTCTTTCTATTGTTGATCCTACCAATGATGACAACACTCAATATTTATTAAACGCAAGTGGATATATTCCACTATTAGCAGCAGCTACAACAACAACAATTTCATCAACACCTGCTGAATTAAATGTGTTAGATGGAATTACTTCTACAACAGCAGAGCTTAATATCCTTGACGGAGTAACGAGTACAGCTGCTGAATTAAACATACTAGACGGAGTAACTGCTACTGCTGCCGAACTAAACATAATGGACGGAGTAACTGCTACCACAGCAGAACTAAACTATGTGGATGGAGTAACATCAAATATTCAAACGCAGTTAGACGCAACACTTGACACAGCAGGAACAGGTATAGACATATCAAGCACTACAGTTTCAGTAGATGTATCAGACTTTATGGCTAATGGTGCTAACAATTACATTGTAACTGCTACTGGCACAGATGCAATGAACGCAGAAGCCAATCTTACTTTTGATGGAAGTATTTTAAGACTTGAAGATGATATACTTTTAAGACTTGGTAGTGATTCAGATTTTTATGCAAAACATACTGGTTCAGCAGGTTTAATAGTCAATGAAAATGGAAGTTTAACTATAAGCAATTCAGCCAATGACCAAGACATAATCTTAAAATCAGACGATGGTAGTGGTGGAACGACTGCTTACATAACATTAGATGGTAGCACAGTAAGAACTGAATTTGATAAAATAGCAGATTTTAATGCTGGTGCATTTTTTCCAGATGATGCAGTTGCTTATTTTGGAACAGGTAGTGATTTAAGATTATGGCACAATGGAAGCGATTCGTATATTTATAATTATACTGCAGGAAATCTTTACATTGGAAATACTGTTGATGATGGAGATATTATATTTACTTCAGATGATGGTAGTGGTGGAAATACTGCTTACCTAACCTTAGATGGTAGTGCTACAACAATCAATGTAGCAAAGAATATGGATTTTGCAGATAATGTGAATGCAAGATTTGGAGCAAGTAATGATATGAATATCGTCCACAACGGTACAGACACATTCATAGATAATTACACCGGTCATTTAAACATAAGAAATAACGCAGACGATAAAGACATTGTACTTATATCCGATGATGGTTCTGGTGGAGTTACAGCTTATTTAACATTAGATGGTAGTGCTGGTTATAGCAAAGCACATAAACATATACTATACGAAGATAGTGTTAAGGCTATGTTTGGAACTGGTGGAGATTTAGCAATACAACACGATGGTAGCAATAGTTATATTTCACACAATGTAACTGGAGATTTATACATAGAGAACACTACAGACGATAAAGACATTATCTTAAGAAGTGATGATGGTTCAGGTGGTGTTACTGCTTACCTAACATTAGACGGAAGTGCTTCTACAATCAATGTAGCAAAGAATCTTGATATTGGAGATGGTGCAGACAATGTTAGAGTTAGACTCGGTGCAGGACAAGACTTACAATTAGGACACGATGGAACAAATAGTTTCATATCAAACTCTACTGGAAATCTTGATATAAAAAACTTTGGCGATGACAAAGATATTATACTTTATAGTGATGATGGTGGTGGAGGAACAACAGCTTACCTAACATTAGATGGTAGTCAAGGATTTACCACTCTTCAAAAAACTTTAAGAGCCAATGATAGTGTAGCAATAGCTGCTGGTGCTGGTGGAGATATGAATATGTATCACGATGCTACTAATAGTTATCTTGAAAATTGGACTGGAGATTTATACATAAGAAACAATGATAATGACAAAGATATTATTCTACAATGCGATGATGGTTCGGGTGGAGTTACTGCTTACCTAACATTAGATGGTAGTGCTACTACAATAGAAGTAGCAAAGAAAATGCAGTTTCCAGCAAGTCATAGTGCAGATAAAATAGTAATGTATAGTGGTGGCAATGAAAAGATCGGCACAGAAGCCAATACATTATTGTTTACTGCAGATAATTATAAATTTAAAGATACAAATGGTGATGCTAATTTATTTATGAATAATTCAGGTAATGTCGGTATAGGAACTTCATCACCTGCAAGTAAGATACACATTCAAGAAGCAACAGCAGGAACTCCAGCATCAACTTTTCAATCTGCTTTAAAAGGTGGGTTAATTCTTGAAGATGATAGCACAACAACTGCAAACAACATACTTATAAAATCACATAGTTTAGGAAATGACGAAGCAATAGGTGGAATTAAATTTGTTTCTTCTCCTGATGGTAGTAATTATAGTTGGGCAGGTATTCAAGGACTTGTTTCAACTTATGCAGCAGCAGGGCAATTAGCATTTTATACTGCTGCAAGTAATACTGCTGGTGCAACTTCTACTGAAAGAATGAGAATAGACTCATCAGGTAATGTCGGTATAGGAACAACATCACCAAGTTATCTTTTACATTTATCAGGAACTGCTCCCGAATTAGCTTTTACAGATACTGATGGAAGTGCAACTTGGAGAGCAAGAGCAGTAACAAATAATTTTCATATTACTGAAACTGGTGCAGGTGACCCTTTTGTAATTGAAAGTGGTGCAGGTGCTAATGCTTTTACAATTAATTCAGATGGAGATGTTGAGTTAAAAGCAACAGGAAAACTTTACTTAGATGGTGGTACTCATACTTATATACACGAATCTGCTAATGATGTTTTAGATATTCATGTTGGAACAGACTCATATCCAATGTTGCGACTATATGAAGGTGTAACTGATTATGTCCATGTATTTGATGATGTAAGATTAGGTGTAGGTGATGACCCTGATTTATATATGTATCATACTTCAGGTGCAAGTTATGTTAAAAATGTTACTGGTATGTTATCATTTCAACAAACTGCACAAGACCAAGATATAAGATTTAGTGTAAATGATGGTGGTAGCACAGTCAATTTACTTACTTTAAATGCTGCTTCTTCACGAGTCGGTATAGGAACTACATCGCCAAATGCTAACCTATCGTTAGGTGCTGTTACAGGGGCTAAAAGATTTTTAGTTTACGATGGTGGTTCAAGCAACAATTTATATGCAGGTTTTGGCATTGATTCACCTGCTTCTAATGACTTTTCAATGTATGCCCATAATAATGGAGTTTTAAAATTCGGAAAAATGGGTACAGATGCTTCTACTATTACACCATATATGACTATTGATAATTCAGGTAATGTTGGTATAGGAGAAACTTCACCTGCTTCAGATTTAGTAGTAAGAACAGATACTTCAGGTGGTAGAGGTGGAGAAATAAGTATTGTGAACTATGCTGCAAATGCAGTTGGTAATGAGGCAGCACTTAATTTCGGATTAGAAGCATCTACTTATAATGCTGACAATGGTAATGCACAAATAAAAGCAAGAGTAATGAATGGAAGTAATGCTGCAACAGATATGATTTTTAGCACTTGGAATGGAAGTGCATTTGGAGAAAGGGCAAGAATAGACTCATCAGGTCAGGTTGGAATTGGAACTTCTACACCTGATTCTTATAATGCAGCAGGAAGAAATTTAGTAGTTGCTGATTCAGGAGATTCAGGAATATCTATTGTAGCAGGAACTTCATCAGACAGTTCTATAATGTTTGCTGATGGAACTGGTGGTACAGCAGGATATAGAGGTAGAGTTGCTTATGACCATAATGGAGATTATTTAAGATTTGATACTGCTGCAGCAGAAAGACTAAGAATAGATTCTGATGGAAATTTACAATTCGCAGATAACGGAAGTAACCCAAGTGCTTCTTCAAACACAGCGTTTTTGTTTAACGATGGTGGAGAGTTAAAAGTATTAGATGAGTTAGGAAATACCACAACTATTTCCCCACACAATTTTGAATTAATCCCTGAAGGATCATCAGAAGATATGGCTTGGAGTCATCACTCTGTAAAGGGAAATAAAACAGTCAATGTCGATATGATGAGATTGGCAAGATTAGTAGAAGAACTTACTGGCGAGAAGCTGGTATATACAGAAGAAACGTAAAAAAGGAGATCACAATGGCTAAGAAAATAGCAGAAAAAGCAGTAGAGTCAGAAAGTGCAGTTAAGCAAGTTGAAATCAAACATCTTCGTTCAATGAAAGATGAAGCAGGTAAAGATGTTTCAGTAGTAGATTGGACTGAATCAAAAAATGTTGATGAAGCAATTTCACAAGCAGAAGCAGATTTAGCAGTTGCAGAAGCAAGAGTAACTGAACTTAAAGCAGATATTGTTGAATACAAAAAAATAAAGGGATAATACGATGGAAGTAAGTAAAGACAGCAAGTTTACATTAAGTCTGGAAACAGGTGTTAGTATTCTAGTTACCGTAGGTATGGTAATAGGTATGTGGTTTACTCTTCAAGCTGATATTCAGGAAGCAAAAGAGCTTCCTGAACCCGAAGTGGGCAGAACGGAGTATGATCTAAAAGACCAAATGATTAGAAACACTATCATTGAAACACAGAAAGATGTGGGCGAGATGAAAGAAGAACAAAAAGAAATGCGTACAGATGTTAAAAATATTGAACGTATGATGATGCAAAAGTGAGGTATAGAGATGAGATGTTTATATGGTATTGCATATTTGGTTGGTATCTGTTTATCGTTATCTCCCTTATATTCTCAAAGTAGTTTAAAAGATTTACAACAAGTTCAATTATTAAGTCAAGATGAATGTATAGTAGTCCAAGTAAATGCAGATTGGAACTATAGTGCATCTTTAGATTTGGGAAAATTGAAGAATTGTAAATGGTTTAATGCAAGTATAGATAATAAAGAATATGGAGCTATATTAGCAAGTGAGTGGAAAATAGCATCAGTTCCTACAATTATTATGTTTGAATATGGAAAAGAGATTAAAAGATTTGAAGCAGGTCTATCGTTTAACCTGAATGAAGAAAAAATCATTAGAAAAATAAACGAAGAGATAGATGAAATTATGTTAAGGAGGTTTCAATGAGAAACTTATTATGTAGCTTATTATTACTAGGAAGTCTTTATTCACAAGACTTTTTTAAATTTAGCACTATTTACGGTGCTTACAGTATTACAAGTCCAGTAACCAAAGAACAGCAATTCCAGGTTACAGGTGGACAATTACAAGAATTGCAACAAGAACTAGACGATCACTCTATTATGACTTTCGGTATTAGAAAGTTAGCACGATTTGGATATGAGAATAAACCTGAAGTATGGTACACAGGTAAAGAAGCACCAATAAATGAAAGTGCTTCTATAGGTAATGTTCCTACAGGTTGGGAATATGTGATTGAATATTCAGACCATAGAGAGTTTGAAGAAGAGTTTATAAATCAACAATTTATGTTGAGATATATGGGCGATAATTTTATTGCAAAAGCAAACTACGATTATCGTGGGTTAGAAGATGTTGAGTTTGCAGCAATAGATATGAGATTAAAAAAAGACTTTGGTAATCTTGCATTATCTATGGGTGTAGCAGGTCGTTCACACCCTGCATACCTTGACTTCTTACCTATTGATTTATGGTGGGACGAACAAGATATAGATACAAGTGAATTTATCCCCTTCTGGCTATTTGCATACGAATATGGATTTACAGATGAATGGTCAGAGCAATACACTCAATATGGTTACCAATATTATGATTGGAAATGGTATGATGCAGAAGGAAATATAGTTGCTACTACCGATGAAGAATTTTATAAACAAGTCTATGGAGAAATCGTAAAAGAATATAATGACGATTACGCTAAAGACTTAGGGTATCAAAACGAATTGAGTTTATCTGTGGGTGCAGATTATTATAAATACACACCTAAAAATTGGTTTCACTTTTGGGCAACAACATATCCAGTAACAAAGGGTATGTCCGATTATTCATTTAATTATGATGTAGCAGATAACGGAATGGACTATGACTTGGGATTAGTTTATGGTTGGAAATTAACTAATAAGTTCGGTATATTCCTTGAAGCCAGATATTTGAATATGTATGACGTTCAATCATACGAAGCAAAGACTGGATTTAATTGGTTAATATACTAAGGAGATAAAATGCCAGAAGAAAAGAAACAAGAAGAAATGAAGATTGTATTAGAGGACGGAAAAGAAGTTTCGTTTTCAGATCTATCAGATGAACAAAAAGTGCTAGTAAATCATTTAAGAGATTTAGATATGAAGATGGGACGCTTGAATTTTGAAGCTCAACAACTTCAAGCTGCTAAAAACAGCTTCTCTAAAGAATTGAATGATTCTTTTGAAGAAGTAGAAGAAGATGCCTAAACTGAATGTAGTTGCAGGTATTATCGATAAAGTCGCAGGACACGTTGATAAATTCACACTAGACAAAGAGGAAAAAGCACAATTAATCCAAGAGATCAACAAAGCACAAATCGAAGTCAACAAAGTAGAAGCAGGTTCTACGAATCTGTTTGTAAGTGGTTGGCGTCCTTTCGTGGGTTGGACTTGTGGAATAGCGTTATGCTACCACTTCGTTCTACAACCCTTTTTAGTATTTCTCTTGTACTCATTTGGATATCAAGTGGATTTACCAGTATTCGATATGACAACCTTAACCACAATACTTCTAGGTATGCTTGGTTTGGGGGGAATGCGTTCGCTAGAGAAGGTCAAGAAGTCGGCGTAATGTCATTTGATGAGATTATAGATATAGTTCTCCAACACGAAGGAGGATATGTCAATGACAAAGATGATATGGGTGGGGAAACCAAATATGGTATTACCAAAAGATTTTATCCCCACCTTGACATCAAAAACCTAACCAAAGAAGAAGCAAGGGAAATATACTACAAGGATTATTGGATTCCCTCAAAGGCAAATAAACTGCCACTAGAGCTACAATACCCTTATTTCGACTGTGTGGTCAACACAGGTCAATCAAGAGCCGTTAAGATACTACAGAAGGCGTGTAACAATAGAAATACGTTCGATATAAAGGAAGATGGTCTTATTGGTGCTGCTACTATCTCTGCTGCGAAGAAATTGGAAGCAGATAGATTTATTTCTTATAGAATTTTATTCTATTCTTTGCTAATTTCAGACAACCCTACCCAAGAAAAATTTTGGTATGGGTGGTACAAAAGAGCTAAAGGAGCATAGATGCCTACATACATATCATCACGAGATTTAAAAGACGTATTTCCAAACCTAGATGAATTTGATACAAAGAAACCTGTTTATGGTTGGGTAGTGGATTCTGGCAGTAGGTATGTGGCACACGATTCTGGATTAGTAACACAGCTATTTGTTGATGGAAAAGATTTAGGATCTGTTCAATCATCTAAATCAGCTGTAGATGCAAATGGAGAATGGTTCTATGATAGTGCTGCTGACGCAGTATATTATTATAATGACGCAAGTTCTCCAGACGATTTATTAATGGAAGCAGGAGAAGATTTTGCAACATTAAAAACTAGAGTAATGAAAGACGCTAGTAATTATGTTGATTCTAAGCTAGACGCTACATTACCAAGAGAACAATTCTTGCTAAAAGATGGAACATACGATTATCTTATTAGACGACTAACTGGATTAGTTGCTGCTTATTTCTTGGTAAAAGGGAAAGATCCAACAAGCGAAATAGCAGAAGCGTTATTTGATGAAGCTCAAATGCACATAGAAGATTTAAATAGTGGACGAGCTAAACTATCATTTCAAAATACAGGCGATGCTTCAAAAGGTATCGTAAGAAAAATCTCTGTAGCTGGAAGTCTTAATATTGTTGACACTAGAGGTAATTATAGAGGTAGTTACGACAGATTAAAAGTAATCGTAACAACTGGTGGTGCAATAGGAACTGCTAAATATTCAGTCTATGCTAAAGATACAGACGGATTAAAAAATAATCTAGTCCTTCAAACAGAAGTTATCAATGGAGATTATCAAGAATTAGCAGGTGGACTACAAATAAGATTTCAAGGTTCTGCCGACAATTCAACTGCTACTGCTGACGATGAGTGGGAAGTAGAAGTAATGGGACTATACGAAGAAACAGACAATGCTTCTATGCGTTCTGTTCGAATGACAAGAAAAGACTTTAGACAGTTTTATAAGGTATAACAATGTCTGTTGCATCTACCAATGCTTGGAAAGTTAAAGTAGAAGAAACTATCCAGACAGGAATTAAAAACGAATTTTACAGTTCTTTGCCTATTTTTCGTTCAAGGGATTTTCAATACAGAGGAAATCAATTCGCTATTTTAAAGGGTAATAATTCAGAGCCACACAATACAATGTATTCCCTTGTAGGAAATTCATACAATTTAACTTTAGAGTTTTTTATGTCAGACTTAAAAAGAAACGATACAACAATAAAAGCGTTTTTTAACCAAGTATCCAGAATAGAAGAAACTTTTTATTCTTTACTGGAATTAGATCCATTGTTCAATGTTACTATAAATGGTATAAATTATGACGATGACATCGAATTTAATGGATACAGAAAAGCTACGTTTAACTTAACAGTAGGGAATGTAAGATAATGGCTATCTCCTACAATAACATAACATACAGCAAGATTATGATTCCTTTAAGGGATAAACTTCGTACAGAGTTTAAAGGTGCATTGCCAATATACTTTGATAGCGTAAATAAAAAAATTGGAAATAAATCATTAAGAATATATCCTATTTCTCAAACATTGCAAGACAAGAGAACTAGGTCTTATATTAATTTATATGATATAGAAATGGACTATATTATAAACACAGAAAGAAGCAATGAGAAAGCATTAGATGAAATGTATAAAGATGTCAGTAGAATAGAAACCGTATTATTCAACAATTCTAATGGTGGAGATATACCTTATTTTTATGCAGGAATGCCAAGCGTTGAACATAATATAGACATAGGATTACCTAATGCTATGGTGTCAAGAATAACCGTTCCTGTTCTATATGAAGAGGTTCACGAGAAATTTGTAAGATTTATTACATCTAGTGATAAATTCTTTGTAACTTCGGGTGGTTCTTTTTATATTGTAAGGAATTAATTATGGCTAAAATATATAAATTAAAAGAAAAGATGATGCCAAGACAACCAAGCTTCTTGGGACTAGATCCATCTGACTGGTATAAATTAAATGCTAGAGAGGACGTAGAGCTGAAATCTTTGCCAAAATTAGTAAAAGATTATGTAGAAGAAGTAAAAGAAATAAAACCAAAAGTTAAAAAAGAGGTAAAGTAAAATGGCTATTAGTGCAACATCGTATTCTCCAAAAGATTTTCAATTAGCGTTTGTTCCAGAAACAACTATCGGAACAGCAATAACATCGAGTGCAACTTTAATTAATATTGATTCGATTGAAATGCCTTCATTGAATCCACAACAAGTATTAGATATTAGACACGGACTAGGAAGAACTCTAAAAGCTGTAGATATTTTTGTAACTGATAGTCTAAGCGTAAGAGAAATTAGTTTTTCAGGCGTAGCAGATAATGTAGTTATGCCAGAATTAGTTGAGAATATCACAGGAGATTCTTCTGATTCTTACGCTATTTTAAATAATTATGAACCTGCTGGTATGAAAGTAGGAACTGGTAGTATTTCTGATACTGCTCACACCGTTACTGTTATTTTAGACAACCCTTCAGCAGGGTATCAAATGATTTTCGCAGGGTGCGTATTAACATCTCTTACAGTAAGTGGAGATATTGGAGAAGAATCTGGAAGATTAAAAGTATCTGGAACATTTAAGACAGGTATGAAACCTGACCTATCTCCAGGAAGTGCTGCTACATTTGGAACTACAGCACATTTTAACGATAACTATTATATGTCAGAATATGCAGTAGGCGAATCTGGTGCTACTGTTCAAGTAGCTGGTATTTCAGATCCAGTTATGAAATCATTTAGTTTTACTATTGAAAACGATGCTCAGTTTATGGGATTTGACGATGATGGAAATTATCAAATAATCCAAAGAGCTTTGCCAGAAGTAACTGCAACTTTAGACGCTGTTATTAAGTACGATGGACAAACCGAAGGACTAATTGAAACTTTCGCACAACAAACATCTGCTTCAACAGTATCTAATCAGCTTACAATGGCTACAGCTAATACAGGTGGAGATTTCAATATAGACATAGACAACTCTATAATTACAGATGTAAGTTTTTCAGAAGAAGAAGCAATGTTTTTATCAGTATCGCAACGAGCTATAGCAAGTTCTACTGCTGGTAATGCTTTCTTCACAGTAACTGCAAATGCTAGTTAATCAAACACAAGGATAAATAATGGCTAAAAAAATAACGCTTAAGAGTGGCAAGAAAGCTACGCTAAAAGAAATGTCTGTTGATAAATTTGACGAATGTATGGACGCTGTACGATTCGAAGAAGTTGATGGACAATCAATAGTTAAAAATCAATTTGGTTTAAGTACACTATGGATTAGAAATGGTGTAGAGAAAGCAGATGATAAATATATTAAAACTCTATCGATTAATGATCGTGTAGAACTCCAACTTGCTATTCAGGAATACAATAGCTTGGGGGAATAGAAACCCTCTCACTAGAATTAAATATCATAATAGATGATTGGTGTGAGGGTTGTCAATATTCTACCTTTCCATACAAAGCTAAGTTACCTCTTAAAAAGAATAACAGCATTCACACCTTTACATCTATGGACGATGTTTGGTATGCCATAGACTTACTAAAACAAGAATTAGATGAGCATAATGCTACGAATAAAAAGCAATTTACTCTACATCAAACTATTAAATCACACCTACCCTTCTTTGCTTGTTCTAACCACTTTATAGACAAAGAATTACAACGAGATATACAGAGATATACCTATTGTAAGAAGATGGGAGTACCTCCATACGAAGGTTCTTTTGGAAAACACCCAAAAAAATGGATTGATAAGTGCAATGTTATAGAAAAAATGTTAAATTACATACAATCAGAACAATATAATAAAATACAAAATGGCTAAACAATTAGAAATACAATTAAAATTTACCACTAAGGGAGCAAATAAATTAATTGAAACCCTTAAGATTTTAGCACAACAGCAAAATAAAGTAGCTGCATCTCAACGAAAATTTAATGCTGCAAATCTAAAAGCAGTTACTGCTACAAAGAAATTATTAATGGCAGAAGAAAAGCATCGTTCTGCTATGACAAAGAATGCCAGACAAATATCTATATTAAATCGTAGAATAGAAAAATTAACTTTTGCTAATAAAAAATTAAGTATTACAACCAAGAAAACTGTCAAAGCACAGAATCGTATGCGTATTTCTACTTCTGGATTACAACGAGTCGTTGGTTCATTAAGAAATAAAATATTGCTATTTACATTTGCTTTTGGTGGTTTGATTACTATGACGAGAAAATTCGTTCAAACTTCTTCTGAGTTCGAAGCAGTAAAAGTTCGATTAAATGCTATGTTTGGTTCTGTTGAAAAAGGAACTAAAGCATTTAATACTTTTAACAAAATTGCAGCAACTACCCCATTTACATTGCAAGATGTTGTTGAGGGTGGTGCAGCCCTAAAAGCGTTTGGTGCAGATGCAGAAGCTTTAATGAAACCAACTGCCGACTTGGCAGCGTTTATGGGAACTACTGCAACCGAAGCTGCTTCTGCTCTTGGTAGAGCATTTGCTGGTGGTGCAGGGGCAGCAGACATTCTGAGAGAAAGAGGTATTCTCCAACTTGTTAGAGATTTTAAAGGAATAGACGATTTAACGAAATTAACTTTACCACAATTTAGACAAGCAATAGAAGATACATTATTAGATCCAGCATCTGGTATAGCAGGTTCTACAGATAAACTAGCTAAAACGATGGTTGGTTTAACATCAAATCTTTCTGACGCTTTTACTCGTATGGGTGCAGCTCTAGGAAATTTAATTGACTTTACAGGAGTTATAAAAGATTTAACTGGTGGTTTTAGCAGATTAGCAGAACATTTTACGAAAATGAATGAATCGCCATTTGACACAACAATTAGACAACTCAAAGAAATTGGTGTAAATACAGCATCTCTTGAATTATCTCAAGCAAATTTACTAAAAACTCGTATGGAAGAAGCTGGTATTACTGACAACTTAGTAGAAGTCAATGAAGATATGGCATTAAAAACGCACAATAGAAAAATAGTTTTAGAAGAAATAGCAAGATTACAGCAAATTTTAGAGGATAAAGGAGTAGATGAATTAGCTTTACTAGATGAATTAGCCAAGATGGATTCTCAGAGAAGATTAGCTGACGAAGAAATGAAACTTATACTAGATGAAAAAAATAAAAAAAGAAGGAAAGAAATTGGGATTCTATTGGAACAAAATCATTTGACTTTTGAAGCAATAAGAAATAATCAAGGCATTCTAGCTCAAGTTGATGCTCAAATAGCTTCTGGTGCAATACGCCAAGATCAAGCATTAGAATATAAAAGGATAGTAGCTGAGATATTCGGACTTGAAAAATCTATAACGACAGAAAAAGCAAAGCAAGTGGATTTAGGTTTTTCTTTTTCATTCGATCCTCAAGGATTAATTGACTCTTATTCACAATTCTTCGAACTAACAGAAGTACAAGAAAAATTAATGGACGAAGCAGAAGCATTAAGACTTCAAACAAGAGAAGAAATATTCTCAAAGCACTTCAATAAGGTTCTCTCTATTGCTCAAAAAAGTATAGACGCACAAAAAGAAGCAGAACTATCTGCTTTAAGAGATACCGATAAGTTTAGAAATGCTAGTGCAGAAGAAAGAGATGATATGGAAAAAGATGCTCTCAAGAAATTACAGAAAAAACAAAATTTAATTTTTAAACTAAATCAAGCCAATGAAATCGTTAACACTATTATGAGTTCGATAGAAACTGCTAGTAATATTAAAGATATGAGAGATGAATTGGCTGCGTTGTCAGTTAAACTTTTGGCTACGCCTGGTGGTACAAAAGCTGGATTAAAAGCAGCAAAAGGTGCTGCTGCACTTACTGCACAAAGAGGAGCAGTTATTGCTTCTGGTGCTGCACAAGCAGGTTTAATTGCAGGACAGAAACCCCCAGCATTTGCTCGTGGTGGTTCATTTATTACAGGTGGAGAACAAATGATTATGGTTGGGGATAATAGTGGAGGACGTGAACGAGTAGATATTACACCTCTCTCTAGTCCAGACTTTGGCGATGCAGGTGGAGGATCAAGCATCAATGTTAATATTATGGGCAATGTCATTGGAACACAAGAATTTGTAAGAGATAACTTACTACCAGAAATAGAAAATACAATTAAACGAAATCTAGCGTAATGGCTTTAACAGGTTCAACAAACTACAATAATGCTTTAACTAGCACTATTAAAGAAGAATGGCTCTTTGAATTTAGGAACAATAACTATGATGCAGATAGCTTTAATGTAAATCAAGTTATTAGGTTGGCTACAGCTGAAGTAACTCCAGGTGCTGTCAGCAATGACAAATACCACGAATTTATAACAAATTCTCCAAGCATAAGGGAGTCTATAGATTTATCAAAATCTACTGCTTCGGTAGGAAATATTAGCTTGACTTGTGCGAATGGAACTTTGGATAATCACAGTTCTGCTACCCTAGCTGCCGAAATATACGGTGGTACAAGAAAATATATAAATCACGAAGTTATTGTTTATTCTAGGGTTGGTGGATATACAGAACAAATATTTCAAGGAAGATTAAAAGAAGTAAAGATTAATGGAGTTGATACTATTTCTATGACGATAGCTGTTCACGATCCGATTAAAGATATTTCTATACCACAATATCAAAGTAAGACAGGTAATTACTTTCCAGTATTTTATGGGGAGGGTTATGTTGAAACATCAACCGTATCTGTTCCAGATTTTGTAGATATTTCTAGGGTTTTTCCAGTACAGGTAGATACATTAAATAATGATGTATATAATTGTTTATTCCACCAAGCAGAAACATCTGATGCTAGATTGCATTATCCAGTAAAAGATTCTTTTGATGCTTATGGCGTTCCTCGTATGTGTCCATTAGACGATACAGCAGGTGGTGGAACTGCTAATCAAACATACGATGACTATGAAGGAGAATCCAACAATACAAATAAAAATGTGATGCGTACCGATTTAGATTTACATAGGTCTTATAAAATTCGTCCACAGACAGCAACAGACGCTGTTAGTGCAACTGGAATAACAGTAGCTAACGCAGGAAATGCTTACGATGTAACAGGTGCTTCTACAGTCGCTACATTTACTGGCTCTTTAAATACAGATGTAAACGCAAGTGCAACATACACTTTTACAGACATACCTAAAGAAGAACATACTTTACAAACTTTTAAATTTTTTGTTAATTATCAAGTAGCAAGTTATACATCAAATAATGGAACATTAACTATAAAAATTACCGTTGGATTAAAGCACGATGGAGCTACTCCTATTTATAAAACTATAGAGAAAACTGCAAATGCAACTGTAACAGCAGAAGAATTTGATTTGATAGATACTAATGATTTTTCAAATGCAACTAAAAAAACTCCAGAAGAAATTACTCTAAAAATTGAATTTAGTAATGTTGCAACAGATGATGGGGGAACTGCAAACTCAGCAGTAGTAACAGTTAAAGATACTTACTTTACAATAGCAACTAAGATAGTAGATGACAACGACACAGATGAATTATTACTTGCTAACTCAAGTGCAGTAACATCGGTTAAGCAATTATATACTGGTACAGATGGATTTGATAAATCTTGGAGTGCTGGAAATATAGTAGATATTATTCCAGATATGCACAGAGATATATTACATAGATTTGTAGGAATAACTACGACTCCAGGCAATTATAGTGCATTGGCTACTGCAAGAGCAAATTGGAAATGTAAATATTGGACACAAGAACCAATAGAGGTAAAAAAATTATTAGAGCAAATTCAATATGAAGGTGGATTTATCTTTAGGTTTAGACCTGCTGATAATACTCCTCAATATATTGTTCTTACAACAAATCCATCAGTAGTTCACACGATTACAAAAGACGATATTACCAATATGAGTATATCGATTACTCCTTTTGAATCGCTAGTAACTAAAAGAGAAGTAAAGTATGAAGTCAATCCTATCAATGGAAACACTTTCAGGGAAATTACTTGCGAAGATACAACAAATGATCCAAGAGATAATTATAACATTGATACAAAAGAAAATGTCAAAACAGATGAATTGGAAATATTGAGAACAACTCCAGGAGCAGCCAATATGGGTGGATTGGTTGAAGTTGGTTTCGCTAATCATTATAACGCTATCGAAGGAAATCCAAAATTATTAATAACTACAGAAATTATAAATCCAGGAGATAGTTCTGTTAATAGAGATGGTAGCATTTCGTATTTTTACTTAATGGAAGTTGGAGATATATGTGCATTTAGCCATACCAATCAAGTTATAGCTCCATTTGGAGAATCGTTCAATGGAAAGAAATTTATGATAGTTTCTTTAACTAGAAGCGTAGGAAGTTTAAAAGTAACTTTGAGAGAAATATAAAAAGAGGTAAATTAAATTATGGCAATTACACGAATTAGATTTAGAGTAGATACAACACCAGACACTAATAGTACAACTGTTCTTGATGGAAATGTTGCAGACGCAGACACAGGAGATTCAACTGTAGTAAATGTTGTAAGTGGTGCAGTTTTCGAAGTAGGGCAAAATCTAAAAGTAGATAGTGAAGAAATGACTATCACTTCTATTAGCTCTAATGCACTCACAGTAACAAGGGGAGCAAATGGAACTAGTGCTGTTGCACATACAGATAGCAACCAAGTAATTTATGAAGATGATAGTCCTACTTATACGCCAACACAAAATCCAAATGTGGGAACAGATATATCTAAAGTGTATGATGGAATAAAATCTAAAAAATCTCTTGGTGGCAAAACTTATACATTTGCTAATCACGAATCATCAAGAATACAAAGAAAGCTTGTTTATGAAAATATAAGCGAAGCAAATAAAAATAGATTAGTTGCATTGTTTGATTATACAAAAGGACAAAAAACTTCTTTCCAATATAGTGAAGATGGTAACACTTGGTACACAGTTCGCCTTACAAGTAATAAATTTCCTGTATCTGAAACTGCTTATAATGTATATAGGGTGGGGATCAACCTTGAAGAGCAACTTTAGAAAATTTTTCTCGTTAGAATACCTCAAGATTCGATTTAAATTGATGATGATAGCATATCGTAAGCGTGATAATACAAAGTGGTGGGATAAGCCGAAATAACGCCTTATTCAGCGTCTTTGTATTTTTCGTGCAATTCTAACACTACAGCAGACAAATAGACGCATAAATCAAGTAATTCTTCAATACTTTCCTTTAAATTATCCCTAGATCCATCAATCGGCACTTGTTCGCCATACTTTGCAGCACCAACATCTAATCGCTGTTTAATCATACATAATATCTTATCGTTATTTTTCATTTTATTATCCTTGTTGTTTATGGGGTAACTGGTTTGCCAACCTCCAAGTATATGTTTAACAATCTCTAACAAAGGTAAGATATACTCCTTTAATTTTTAAATGTTAATATATACTGTTACCCCAAATTTTTAGGATAGGCATAGCGTTATTATTAGTTAATATATTTATACGGAAAATAACATACCTACCCTAAATGTTAAAATGGTAAATCTTCTTCGCTTACTTTTTGAGATCCTGGTCTTTCTTCTCTCTTTAGTGGTAAGGTTACCTTTAATCCAAAATACTTCTTACCAGATTTCGCTTCATTGTTCCAAGCAGAAATTTGATAGAGTGTTCCCTCTATGTTAATTGTGCCTGTATAGTCTGGTTGTGTATCTTTATCTTTTTTGCTATTAGTGAATAATGATCCACTATTTTGTTTATGTTCAAATGCCATTATTTTAATCTCCAAGTGTATGTTTTTCTTCCTGCACTACCCATTACCCTCTTATCTGTTTTAACAATATAATCATCATTTGTTAAATCTGTGATTGCTCTACGAATAGATGTTAATGGCGTGTTTGTGTTTATTTCATCTCTCTCTGTCAATACTCTAAAAATATCATCTGCACAATAATTCTGTGTAGGATTTTTCTGGAATACTGATAATACTTTGTGTTTCTGATTGTGTGCTTTTTCTATATTTAGTTTGAGTTGCACACCTTCCTCTCTTGTTGTATTGTAATACATTTGCTCTCCCTTGTTTTTATATTTAAGGCACAGAGATACTAATAGGTTAAAAACCCAGCGATATAAAACGATAAATTTCACTTATCGTCTATTCATCACAATTTTCACAATTTCTCCAAACAGGATTTAAAGCGTGTTGTTCATATTGTTTCTTTGTTACCTTTCTAGGATTATTGATTGCTTTCTTAATTCCAATAGCAACATCTTTAATCGCAGGTGGCAAATCTCCAATACGTTGTTCTTTAAACATAAACTTTATAACTTGTTCTTCTTCATTGCTTAGTTTAAGTATCATATTGTTACCTCAAATATGGTTTTCTTTGGTTTTAATTTGCTAGAGGATTTAGCATTATAACTTTCCAATCTCTCGTCAATGTCATAAGTATCTTCTCCAACATATTGTAAATCTATTTTCATAGCGTCTATATTTTTATCTTCGTGGAAAATATAAATATTCTGACTTGCTCGTCCAGATAGATTTAGTCCTTTTTCGCTATACTCATTAGCACCAACTAATGATGATGACCTACTAGCGACATCTCCTATTCTAGCAGAGTGTATATGCCCAGATATAATATAATCTACCTGCACACCTCTACCAGAAAATCTTCCTTTAATCTGATTGACACTTTTTTCGTATTGTGTCGTAAAACTTCCGTTTCCGTGTAGTAATAATAAATTCTGTCCTGCAACATTAACCACCACTTCGCTTGGATCATCTTGAACAAAATTCACATTACTTGTTAAGAACATACTGCGTAGCATTTCAAATATAACAAAGTCGTAATTATCACTAGCCAAAGGATCTGTCCAACCCCACTCTTGTTTTAATCTACTTTCGTTCCCTGTAACACAAGCAACTGTAACTGCATAATCTTCTCCGATATCGTGGATTACTTGTTGTAATAAATCTACTGCTAGAAATACTGCTTGTGAACGATTAACAGACATATTCAACATTTCATCTAGTCGTCTATCTGAATTGATTAAGTCGCCTGTTATAGCAATAAATACATTGTGAATATCGTATGTCTTGAATATACGCTTGGCTTTGGTTACGTAGTGTTTTAAACGCCTTGCAGCAACCTTAAAATCGTAGGAATTATGAGGTAGGGAAACAAGTTCGTTAAAATGTGTATCAGATATTTGAAGAACACCCACAGATTTCCCTTGCTTAACTTTCTTAAACTTTTGTTTTGAAAAATTACGCTTTTGTAATAATTCGTGTATATTAAATAATAGATTAGTAACTGCATTTTGGTATCGTGCGTGTTCTCTAAATGATTTTCTTTCAATTCTATTTACGTCTTGTGCTGCTTGTTTTTGCTTTGCTAACTGAACATTAGATCTAACTATATCTTCGTCTAATAATTGAGGATTTACAGTCCTAACGCCACAATTCTTACACATATAACGCTGTTTATAACTGCCGTCATAATTCTTTTGTCGTGATTTTTTTATTAAGTCTTTGCTATCACAACTTGGACACGCTAAAATATAACCATCTTCATTAACTCTCATTTAGTCAATCTCCTAAATCCGTTACTCTGATTTACCAAATCTAATAAATGCTTAAATTCAAAGCAAACTAATACTTTTGATCGGTTTTTTGAGAAAACCAATAGTGGTGTTAAGTCATCTGAATTTTCACACGCCTGTTCAAAGCATTTCCAGATATTAATTTTTTCTACCTTTTTACACTCTACTGCATAGGGAAAAGTATCTCGCCCTTCCTTAGATAATATAATATCCATACCACTCTCGCCCATAACTGCTGTTTTAATGTCGTGTTCGTTAATCCCCAACTTTTCCATTATCATCTCTCTGGCTTTGTTCTGAAAATTTCTACCCTTTGCTTTTGCACTACTTGGTTTCATTTCGTTCTCCTAGTTTTTGAATAATTCATTTTAATATACCTGCCAAATGGCTGTTGCCTTGCGTGATAATACCAACTATATCCATTTTCATTTATACACTCTTGGACGAATTTATGCCAAATAGGATCAACCGACAATTCATCTGTTGTCTTGGTCATCAAATAACTTTCTCTTGTTCTCTCTTTGCTATTATACGCATTGGTCTGGTCTTTCATTTTACCCCTTTGGTTTTTTTATGGAATCATTATATTTTTTACATTTTGAGATAAGTCGTTGATACTTATTAGTATGAAAGATAATATTATTACTATTCAATTTACCCTCAACATTTATATCCCACGTTGTATCTACTTTTGGTTTTAGACTTTTAGTTTTCATTTTACCAAATCCTCAACCTGTTTCCACTCGTTTATCTTATACTCTATATTGTGAAATTGGCAAAAACCTATTATTTGATACATTTTTTTAGCACTCAATATACTTGCGTCATCTACAATATTAACATAATCTAAATAAACGAAAACTGCATAATCGCTTTGATTTTCTGCACTTTCATCATTAAAAGCCACAAGATTATCTCCTGTGCAAACTGCCTCTCCTAATACACTACCTAAAAATGTTAATAAGTAGTAATTATGTAAATTGTCTTTTGAATAACCCTCATTTGCATAACTCATTTATACCTCCTCGTTATTATCTATAAAGTCTGTATGTTCTTTGCACTTACCACATAAACCATAATGCTCTGAATCAAGCTCGTGTATATTTCCCAATGGATCTGCCGTGCAACAACTACTAACATAATACTGCTCTTTCTCACATAGACTATTAATGTATGCTATTTCTTCTTTTTCTGTTTGCCTTGCTAGTTCTGACATCTTACTCATTTGTATTCCTTTCTTGGTTGTGTTTGTTTGTCGCAACAAGATATATACATATCTCTATATGGCGACTTGTCTTTTACTTTATTACAAATCTTACACTCGTATATATAAATTGGCTCATCTGGTTTTACTTCCAAGACAACTTCATCTTCCCACCTTTCTTGGTTTAGATAGGTTTCAGGATTAGGTATGTATTGTTGTGTCTGCCATTGATCCGACTGCTTTTGCAATTCTATGTTCTTTAAAATTTTATCAATAGGAAAATCAATAGAGTTAAACTTATCCTCTACTTTTTTCTTTCCTATTTTCTTTGGATAAGCGTTCCAAAATAACTCAAAATCTTTGTTTACTTCTTTATTCTTACTTTCTTTCTTTCTTATAATAGGGATAGATGTGGGTTTTTGCTGGTAGGGCTTTAATTCATTGTAGGCATTGTATTCGACAATAATTGCGTGGGTTATTTCTGGGTTAGATTTCAACCTAATCATATTCGTTTTGACCAATTTTTTTAAGAAAGTTCTTAATCTTTGTCTTGACATACCATTTCGTTTAGCAAAGTTTCTCTGTGAGAATACAATTTCTCCCCTGCTTACCTCTACTACTTGATTGTTCATCAACATTGATGAGGACTTTATACTTGCCCTCATCAACATATCTATCCAACACTTTAAGTAAAGTGGATTATCCCAAATCCAATTATCTTGGATTTTGCGATATAGTTTTATGAAAGAGTTATCCATTAATCAAAAGCAAAAGCCACTATCAATGAAAACACAAACATTATAGCCAACAATAATCCTCCGTCCATTATTTACTCTCCATAGCATTTTTTAGTATTGACATTGCTTTATCCCAAACATCACGATTGTTTAAAATACCATTTTGGTTGTTTTTTAACCAAGTGCGATCTTCCTTACAAACAACTCCTTTGGAATTTGCCTCTTTCCCCAACTTTTTATACTCCTCTATTTGAGGTATAGTTGGCTTTTTAACTTTCCACTCATCATTTTCAACCTCTGTATAAAATGCGTTCTTTCCATAAAGACCTAGCAATTTAAGAGTTGCTCTCGCTTTACCTCTTTTCTCTGCCATTGCCCAAAAATATCTATTTGTGCAATTTGTATCATTTGCCTCTCCAAAAGTAATTTCTTCAATTAAACCTAACTCATCACTTTCTTGATATGCTCTAACTTTTATAGCAACACTTGGCGATACATCAAGATTATCAGACATCTCAAACTTAATGTTCTCTTCGTCAATGATCTTAACAACTCCGTCAAAAGAAATAACCTTTACTTTTCCTGCTATTGTCCAAAAATCATCTTCATCAAGATTATACTTTTTAATTAACTTTTTACTCATTTTCTTTTCTCCTCTACTCTAAGTAATAACTCTGATATATCTTCTTCCGACATAACTGAGTAGGTTTGTAGTTGCTCAATTAACCAATTCAGTATTTCTTTATCACTCATACGTCCTCCCATAATTGTTCGTAAGTTGTTCCTGTTACTTGGCATATAGCCAACTTTTGCACGTGTGGTATTTTATTATCTCTTTTCCACTTTGAGATTGTCATTGGCGATATTTGTAAACGTCTTGCCAACCAAGATTGACTTCTTTCATTTGTTTTTAAATAGATACTTAACAAATAAAATTGATTATTACTCTCCATTGTTTTCTCCTTATTTAATGGTTTTATTATAGTCATATTGTTACAGAGTGTATATTGGACCAATATCTTCTGCATATTCCTTTTGTTTTTCTTGCCACGTTTCATTTAATTCTGATACCTCATCTTCTAATTTTGACAACTTTTCTTCAAATTGTCTTCTCATTTCTTCAGTATCTAATAAATACCCACGTTCTTCATCTAAACTAAATAATACTCTAATATTAAATATCCTTATAGTTGGCGATTTACCTTCCATTATTATATTTGGTAATTTATCTTTCATTATTGTTTTCTCCTTTTGTTGTCCAATTTTCTTTCCAACCCTCTGAAATTGCCGTTGATATAACCATAGACTTTGACAAATAACTTCCACTTTTATAATCAAAAAACGTGTAGTCCCCTTTATCTTGACTATCATCTGTTGCCTTCTTGTAATACTTTCCATAGTCTTTTGATTTGTCTAAATAATACATTTCTGCAACTCTATTAACTCTTAAAAAGAGTATCATAGAATTGATCTGTTTATCTGTATATTCTTTACTCATTTTTCCTCCTTGATTTGTCGTATTCTAGGTTTCCACTCTGGATTTAACTCGTATCCTAATTTGTTTAATTTTTTATATAGGGTATCACGAAGTTTGATATTATTATTTAATTTTTCTTTTTCGTGAATTAGAGCTGTAGAATCACTTGGAGAAATATTGATACTTACTCCTTTATCACAATTCCCAATTATCTTTTGAACATTTCTTACTATCTTTCCAATAGTCCAACTTATATTATAAATATCCTTATCTAGTTCTTTTGCTTTATAATAGTTTTCAGTTATCTTTTTACTCATTTTTCCTCCACCTTTACATTGTATCCTAATTGTCTAAACACTTTCAATACCTCTGACAATAAAGAATTATAGTCATTCTTTTTTACTACAAAAATCTTAATTTTATTGAGTCTTTTCAATTTAATTTTTATATATTCTTTACTCATTTTTCCTCCTTGTATTTAATTTGATTTATAGGTTGTATTAGAAAATCATCTATAGGAAGTTCGTCCTCTTTATCTCTTTGACTATTCCAATCCTTGATCCATTTTTTAGGATTGTTTGTAGTGCAGAAATATTCATCTTCATATACTTTAATGTCTGTGCATTTCTTTAAATACACATTAAATAACCCTGTGTTTAAATCCACATCTGCTTTTTCTAAATATCTCATTTTTTCTCCTCTAACTTTGCTAGAAGTTTATCATTATTGTCTTTTAGCCATTTATTGTGCGTTGTCAAGAAACTTATTTGTTCATCTTTTGATTCTAAAAGTTTCTTTATATCTTTTAGTGTATTGTCTAGTTCCCATATAGACTCTGTAATATCTTTACTCATTTTTTCTCCTGTTTATTAAGTCTATTATTCTTATTATCATTCTTGCCCCAATCAACATTTATTTTATAAATCTATCTTATGTGGACTATCAAATTCATGTTTAAAATCGCAATCTACATCTTCTTGCTCATCATCTATGTAATCTTGTCTTGTTTCTTCATGATAGAAAATAATACCACCCTCAATGTCTGGATTTTTTTCTATCTCTTTTATATTACCTATGCCTGTTGTGTCTAAATATGCCCAATTCGTATGCCCATATTTATCTCTACAATAATCGTCTATATATTCTGTAATATCTTTACTCATTTTTTCTCCTATTCTGTTTTTGTATAAATTTCTATTTCATCACTTAAATCCATATAATTTGCTACAAGATTATCTTCCTCTGTATGAAAATGCCCATATTCGTAATCTCCTCCTAATTCATTGCCATATTGAACTACGACTACATTTTTATCTCCATATTCAATTAATACCTCGTTTAGCTCTTCAACTAATTTACTGATTTTCATCTTTTTCCCCCTCTAACTTTGCTAGTTTATCTTCAAGCCACTTTAAATCGCCGTCTTTTTGTTTCCAACTTAAATCCCAACATACAGATACAAAGTATTTAAGTTCGTTTTTTATCTCGTGTGTTCTTAATCCCTCACAAAATAATTCTACGAAACTATCAATCTTATCCCCTGTTTCTTTTTTTTGTTGGTTTTCTTCTTCCCATTTATTATATCTTTCCATTTTCTTTTCTTCCTTTTTTGTTATTGTTGATTTTTATTCATACAACATTTTTTATATTTTGATCCACTACCACAATTACATTTTTCATTTCTACCTTGTTTCTTTTTAGGTAATAATAATTGTTGATAATACTTTTTATAACCACCTGCTAATCTAATTCTTTCGCCCTTTTTCATTATATACCAATATAATTTATAGAGGTAACTACGATTTGATTACTGATTAGGGTATATGAATTGATAGATATAGCTACCTCTATAATATAATTATTAGCTTTGTTATATACTGATCGTTTCACAGAGCAGGAATAGATTTAATGGGATTTCCTCTTTTTTCCCAACTAATAATATAATTGTTTGTCTTGTTAGTAATATAATTCATTGCTTGTTATAAGTATATAGTATATATAATAATTCACTATTCCTAGTAAATAATTGATATATATGTAAAATAATATAAAATACCCTCTGAAATATAATATAATTGGCTATTGATAATATAATATAAATCAATTAATTTATAGTCCTTTCAATGAGAAATGGATAAGATCCATTTTTTCATACCTTGTTTGTTAGAAAAAAAGCCACTTTAATTAGTGGCTTTTTTTTATTTATTATATCTTTTGTTATATCTTTCTTCAAGTTTTTCCCAAACAAAAGAAAATCTTTGTAACCATTTGTATTGTTCTTGATTTTTATAATTTCCACAAAATTGACTATCCAAAGCACACATACTTTCCAAGCCATTTTTATTATAAAAATTATCTAGTATTTCACTCATATAATCCATTAAATCAAACTTGTTATCTTTTTTCATTTTATAGTTCCTTGTGTTTATTAGTTTATTTCTATATTTATAATTTCTTTATCATCTAATTCAATATTAAATTGATCCTTGAAATCATCTTTTACTTTCTTTATATACTCTTTTTTGTCTTTAGCCACAATATTATTACCACTAAAAACTAGTTTTATATCACAGATATATTCTTTTTCTTTCATTTTATAGTTTCCTTATGTTGTTATTATAATGTT
>Ga0208299_1000504_pt1 | contig 36014 bp, 53 predicted proteins | sample 15_taG_FD_184089 | JGI IMG/M metagenome (GOLD analysis project Ga0208299, IMG submission 184089) | Marine viral communities from the Subarctic Pacific Ocean - 15_ETSP_OMZ_AT15312 metaG (SPAdes) (version 2) | ecosystem: Environmental > Aquatic > Marine > Oceanic | place: Pacific Ocean | collected... | reverse complement strand
TGTAGCATTAACGCCTGTTCCGGTGTAGTTAACGATGGAGAATTGTGTCGTAGAATTAGCTGATACTGTGGTAGTAATTGTCCCATCAGTATTTGAAGCTCCACCCGCTGCCCCTGCTCTATGACACTCAATGATGTAATTATCAGCCGCAAGCGTTGACCCAAGAGTGATAGTCGTCCCGCTGACCGAAATGATATTAGCATCTGTCTGCTGTGTGTCCCCCACGGTAGAGGTTCTATAATATTTATTGTAACCATTAAGACCATCCACCCAGAACCACTCCTCACTACTATCACGGTTCTTAATTATAAACAGCGTGTCATAGACATCAGCGTCCCAACCCAGCGTAAAGGATGTTGAGCTACCGTCATGATTTACTAGCTCCACCTGATGATGCTCCGCTGGATCGAAAGTCAGGGCGGTCATGTTGGCTGTGCAAAGAGACAGTGCATTTGTAGGAGGCGCATAGTCAAAGTCACCATAACCATTGTCATCTGCATTGCCGCCGCTACCTCTCGGAGATGTACCCCAGTTACCCTGAAAACTAGCCGTTTGGTTATTCATTCCGATCATCGGGGACCAGGCCCCGGACATTCCGGTTAATTGCTCACGCCAAGACCCGCCATTAACTCTCATAGAGTACTCGCCGCTCTCTAGATCTAGATGGTTGCATACTGTATCGCCCGAAGATAGTCCACTGCCGTACCCCTGCGCCCCACCACTGGTAGAATTAGTTGTCGTGTCTGCGTTCAGGGAGCCATTATAGTTGTGGACGCTATATAGACCCCCGGTATTAATTTCGAGGATACCAAACATATCGCCCCATGCCCCCTGGGTGCCAACCGTATCCTCCCAATACCATTCGCCCTCTGAAACTTGCATAGTCGTGCGATAATGCATATCACCTGTGCCAGAGGCTAGACCCGCCTCGGTGTTGCCATTAGCAACCGCCCACACACCCGAACCAGCGTGAAGTGGCTCACTATTGCTAGCTATCGTACAAAAATTGTTAGTCGGCGAATCTGAAACTTGGTCAGACGCAGCAAGGCCGCTGTCTGTGAAGTTATTGCCCAAGCCAGACATTAAGACTTCCATTAGCAGATCGTTTTGAGTGTCGGTTATTGAGGTTATCGTGTCATGCCTACCTGCCGAGCCACTTGTCCCCCCATTAATTCTAGCCAAGCCAACACTACCTGATCCACCATCATTATCTGATATTACAACCCAATAGTTAGTCCCAAATGTCAATGATGGTACAGAAGAACTCCAAGTGTAAGTTTTATCTCCAGTACTTGTTAAGGCCACAACATCACTTGCCCCGCCATTAATCGTACCGGGAGAGCCTGAGTTATCAGAGTATATACTGCAAGTGGAGTTAGTTATGGAAGGGGAGGCATACGTAACATTGACCTTAACGCTGGTTATGTCTCCGGTCGCCGGGGCAGCGTGTAGCATAGCAGCGTGTCTGCCATTGGCTATACCATCACCGAAGCCCCAACCGTCTACGGTGCTTTCGTTCATGGTTGAGGTTATAGCGTCATTACCACTACTATCCTTACCAAAATGGGAACTGTCTGAGTAGGTCTGTAAGAAACCATTCGCTCCAAATGTGAGGCCAGTTACGTCGATGGGACGCCATTCACCTTCGCTGTCAAATTCTCCTACATGACTCATATCTGTGGGCGCTTCACCGTCTTGGACTATGTATTGCGAAAAGTACCCATCGTGATAGTAATTAGAACCATCGGCATTGGCACCAAGAACAGCCGTTTCGCCGCTTTTAAGGAATAAAACATCAGTGCCGGTACTCGGTTGTGTTTCCGTATCAAAGTCAGTTTCTCTAACACCATTAACCCAGATTTGAAAACGATCTGCTGATGTGCCATTGTCAATATCAACGACATACATGACATGATACCAAGAAGTCGGGTCACGAAATTGCCTAGTTGTGATTATCTTCTTCCAAGAAGCAGATTGCCACATTGTTATGGATAATCTTTGATTTGTGTCGTAACCAGCATGTATCCTTCCATCGACTGTCCCCGTATTGCAGGTCCAGTGGTACATGTAATCAACAACATTGCAGGGTTTAAACCACAAGATGACTGCAAACTGTCGGGCGTCAGTGGGGGCGCTCCCCCACGTTTTCGACATATAGGGGTTGTCGTCGTCATTAAACCGTACTGAATTATCCACCTCGTAACCGCCAGCAGCACTTCCACCAGCGGCACCCGCCATGGCTTTGAGTAAATTTGTCATTACGCGAACGCCGCTCCAACTAGTGCGCCATTCCAGATTGTGCCGCCATCGACAGTCCAAAAAACTAACCAATCGACGCCTGAAGTCGTTAAGGTTGGGGCTGATCCTCCGGCCCAATCAACTGATGACGGCCAGTTCACCGTCTGACTTGCACCATTGGTCAACCCTAAGGTAAACCCACAGAACTCATCTGAAGCCGTAGGATTACTAAAGGTGAAGGTGTTGGCTGAAGTATCCACAGTGGCAGTAACTGAGTTACCAAGTTCTATATCAATGTCCTGGGTACCACCACCTGTGCCACCTATGGCATTAGTAGTCACACTGTAATCCGTAAGTTGCATAAGTGACTGAATGGCTGTCCAATCCTGTGCCGTATCTAACTTGGCAGTATCTGAATCGAACTGTTGGAGAGTAACACCAAGGTCCGTCGAGTCATACTTAGAGTTTACTGCAGTTTGGACACCTGAGAACTCAGTATTAAAGTCATCACCTGAGATGATCTTATTAGCGTCCCCATCACTTAGAGCGTCCTTGCCTGACCATGCTATTGCGGGTGTAAAATCAGTCATTTCCTATTTCCTTTATTATCTAGATATAAACTTAGCTTGTCCATAAAGTGCTTTGGAGTCACCAAATAAGAAAGGTGACCTTTGCTCCTGTTTCCTGTCGGACAACATCATGAATATTTTTTGTCTTGACCAAGCAGGGGTCCTTTCCTTAGGGAATGGCTTAAATGCTGGTTTAGTTCTACCTTTACGCATTATAAGCCTCTAACTTCAGACTTCCATCTGAGTAAGTTACGTTTTTGAGCCTTAGTGGGACCTTCTCTAGTGGACTTCTTCTTAGACTTCCTTGCCTTACGTACTTTAACTGGCTTACCTTTAAAATGACTCATTCCCAGAACCTCACACCATGTTCTTTATTACGCTTCCGAACTAATTCCAAAAGCTTCTCACGTTCCTCGTCCCAAATGTCCTGTAAAGAGCGAGTATCGACCTTAGGTTGATCCTTAATAAGACGAGCTATGGAACCTCTAGGTGTCTTAAGTGCCTTGGTGCTTGTCTTCTTACGGCTATCTAAGTGATCAAATAGACCACCTTTGGGCATTTCAATGGCCTTTGTAATGGCCTTGAAGAAGCTGTCCTTACCCTTAACCTTTGTTCCACCCTTCTCTACGTCTGGTTTTTCGTAGGATTGATCAGTGACTTTATCTAAGTTCTCGTCGTTAACCAGTAGATCAAGTATTTTCTCAAGACCTTCCGCCTCTTCACCGAAGTCATTACTCTGTTTAAACTCTAAAGCATTGGCTTCCTGAAAGGACTGAAGTTGTTCTGAAGTTGCATTGGGATTCAATGATTTATAAGTCTTCTCCACAAGGTCCATATAGAGCTTTTGTATCTTACCTTTAATCTTTTCAAGTTCAAGATCATAGGAGGTATCATTAAAGACTGATTCAAGTGTAATTGTCATTTGATTTCCGTCCAGTGTACTTAGGGTGTGTCCTAGTGGAAGTCATTATACGTAGCTTCTAACTCCATTACCTTCAATTTCATGCTCTCTGGCAAACTTGTCCTCACCCCATACTAAGTGTAAAGCAGGGGTAGATAAAGATTTTAATGCTTTAGCACCACACTTGTCACACTTAGTGGGATCATTACAATCAGCCATGTGTCTAAACTCTTCCTGAATATGGTCGCATTTCTTACATGTGTAGTTATATGTCGGCATTATGCTATCAACTCCATATGGGTAATAGTGTCGTCATCTAGATGGAAGTGTTTACAACCATCAAATCTCATGTCTTCTTTATTTAACTCAAGAAGATTAGGAGGGTCTTGAAACTTAGTGAGGATGTCTTCCGCTGTCTTAAGTTCCTCTAAGTTCTCCCAACTATCTACGTAATCAGCAATGATAACAGGAAGTTCTAAGTTGTTCTTTTGTGCTATATAGAGCCTTGAAGTTCCATATCGGGAGAAGGTTCCCTCATCTATTGCTTGGCAGAAAATAGGGTTCTTAAATCCCTCAGTCAATATGGAGTCTTCAAGTCTACTATAATATTGCCACTTAGTTTCGAGTTTCTTAAACCAAGAGGCCTCTGGTTTTACTGGGCGAGACCCATAGTTTCCTATAGGATCACCGTAGTTAGGATTTAGGACTAGGACACGATCTGAAATAAGCCCACCAGGGATTACTCCAAACCGTATCCTATAGTCCCTATTCATCCTAGGTGCTAGGTACAACGAAGGCAACGCCAGCGTTATTCCGTAGTTCACCTACACCATAGATGCAGTCAGAAGTGAAGAGGTCACCCAAGTACTCCTGTTTGTACTGCGTCTGAGAGCGAACACCAAGTTGCTCAACCAACGCCATCGCATCCTTATGGATCATAAGACCAACACGATGAACGGTAGAGGTGTCGGCGGCAGTTTCGTTGGCGCAGTTGGACGAAACGAATACGTCCATGCCATAGATACTACCAATCTTACCGGACTTGATCGCATTACCGTCACCAATGTACTGTTGTTCGGTGAAGCGGTTAATGCCCAACATGTCATTCGCAGCAATGGGAGGAATAACCATGCAACGATTGTCCATCGGTACGTCAGCATTATCAAGAAGCAGGATCAGTTTACGGATACCTGCATCAGTAATGTCTGAAGCATTACCAGTGTTGGTGTTTGCAGTCGGATCATAAGCCGTGACACCGTCACCACCAATGAACGCTGAAGTCCAAACGCCAGCACCTGAAGTGCCGCCCTGAAGGGCCTCAGACTGTGTGAACAGATCATCATCGATCTGGTTAGCCAACGCATAACCCGCATCGTCGGTATAGAACCGGCGCAGCGAGGACAAAGCCTGAACTTCAGCAATATCTTCAATCACTACGGAATATTCATAGTGTTTGTTAATGCTCAGGTTCACTACGGAGTGGGTATCACCCTGCAGCGTAACTTGAGTGTTGGCGGATTTAGCATTAGCAGAACCACGGACAGGGGCCGGGATATGAATCGTATCGCCCTTTTTGCCTTTGTGGTTAATCTTGGTGACTACATTACCAAGCACCAAGTTCTGCTTGTAGGAGGCAATAACTTCATCCGACCACAATTCGGGGATAAAATTAGCTGCCGTGGTTACGGTCTGTTGATTTGTGCCTAAAGCCATGATTAGCTCCTTTTTTCTTTATAGGCCTCTATTTAACCCTTCCGTCTGCATAGGCCGCTAGGATTTCATCCTGTAGGCTTTCATAACGAGAAGGATCGTTGGTTCGGAGTCTGATTAGATCAGCCCTACGGTAGATTTTCTTACCGGCTGTGGACTCTGAAGAAGTTCTCGACACACCTTTCCCCGCCTTAAGGGCTTGTTCTCGTTTCTCAGCTTTTGCATATTCCGCCTCGCTAGTGTTACTAATCAGTGAGCGTTCTTTCCAATTACCAATAAGTTCTCTCGCTGAATTAATATCATAGTTATGGGCCGAAACATATAACTGAGTGCGTATCGGGCTTTCTTGAACCCACTCCTGAAACTTAGGGTCACTTACGACCTGTAGGTAATCAGGATGCTCTGCTTCCAGTTGTTGAGTTGTAGCTTGGGCGCTATGCGCTCTTTGCTGCTCTTCAAACTGACGGAACTTAGGATGGTTCTCAATAGCCCTATTGACCGCTTGGTCAGGGTCATCAAAGAAATCAACCTCTTCTACTTCTTGTGTAGACGCACCGTTTGTTGGAGTGGTAAGTTGCTGTTGTAAGATACCGTCAGTTAGCTGTCTGAGTTCTCCAATTTCTTGACCCTTCCTACCTAATTCTTGTTCTAAGTGAGTATAGGAAGAAACAATTTCCTCCATGGACTTACCTTTGAACTTATCAGGTAGTTCTGACTCTTGAGGTTGTTCCCGTTCTGTGTCTACAGGAGCCTCTTGCTCAGTAATGTCATCAAACTGTTCTACTTCTTGATTTTTTTCTGTGGCTACTTCTGATTCTTCAACAACTACACTATCCATATTACTAATCCTCCGTCCTATTAAAGATTATGGAGTTAACATTTGCTGGAGTTAGACATTAAGTTCTAATTGATCCAACGCTAATTTAGTGGTTTCCTCTAGATTAACTATCATATTAAGGATTTCCACCTGTCCTCTCCTAAGGAAGAGGGTCTTCTCGTCGTCTATGGTTTGAATGTTTTCAAGTGACGTTGCCATGGTGGTTAACTCTTCCATGAAGAGACTCCATGCGTCACTATTAAACAAATCAAGACGCTTCTCTAAAAACTCTTGGTCCGTCATCTAGACCGTTCCATACGTGCCTTAGCTAGATTAAGGATTGTCTCTGACCTTAGATGATCAACCTCAGGGACATTACGGTACGTTTCGGACTGTACGTTCTGTGTATCCATCTTAAGTTTCTCAATCCTCGCCATCTTTTCGGCAAGGTCCATTTGGACTTCAGCCATCTTAATCTCTGGGTGATTACCTTGGGTCTCAGACTGTATCTTCGCTGCTTGAGCCATCTCCTTAGCAATACCTGCCTTCATCTCTTCAATTTCCATTTGGAGCTTCATGAGTTCCAACTGCTGTGCCATCTCCTGAACCTGTGCTTGTTTTGGATCAGGTTGTAGAGATTGCATAACGGCTTGTTTAAGTTCGTCCCTGTTACTTAAGGAACTGTTCTCAAAGATGGACAGAAGGAGAATACCAAATGCAGGTGTCCCTTGTTGTGTCATGGACAACAACTGGATCATCTGAGTCATCTCTAGTTCCTTAGCCATAATACCCATACTGGAGTAGGCAATGAATTTATAGTCCCCTGTGGGATACCTGGAGGGATCAAACTGTATGTATCTCCAAGCGGCCTTATTAATCATGGGGATTAAGAAGTTCTCTTGGAAGTTCATAATGGTACGCTTCTGGCGCTTAATGGACGCTGCCTGAAGCATCGACATCCCACTTGCCGTGGAGTTACGTGGGTTCGTAAAGTTACTTGTGGCACTGTCCATAGCACCAGTACCCATCTGAACCATACGTTCCATCTCACTGGCCTCAGTAAAGGTGGACTGTGCTATTTGACCAAAGTTTATAGGCATTAAGGTTTGCCTTGGGTCACCATTGGTCAAGATAGTCTTACCCGCCTTGACTTCAAACTTAACACCTCTTGGTAATCTAGTGGCGTCAACACCCATCATAGGATGGACAGTAAGAGCCATACCGTCAATACGCGCCCTTAATTCAGCGTCCAAAGCCTTCTGTGGATTGTATCCCTTCTCTGCGACACCTCTGCCCCAAAACTTATTGGGGACACGATCCAATTGGAAGGCCATAAATGGACGATCTCCCATTAGATACGGGTTCTCAGAAGCCTTCAAGACGGCGTAGTCGTTGGCAATAATAACTACTGCTTCGACTAATTCATCATCATCGTAATCAAAACTATCTCCAGTCGTGGACTTAGAGGCATCAAGGAACTTCTTAGGGACTCTCCCCCAGTACTCCGTAATCTTAACCTTATCGTCATCGGTCTCCTGAGAGTTAGTCTCCTCATCAAAGCCCATGTCGGCTGTATCATAACTGCCTATAGGTTTGTCCTCATAGATACCTTCTCTGATACCCTCTATAATCTCGTACTTAGGCTTGATGACTACCTGGGCAACGCCTAGGGCTTCATCAATACATGTAGCCGTAGGGTCTATGGCGAACTCTTTAGGTGTTAGGGACTCAACTCTGACCGTAACTTTGTCTTCCTCATACACCACAGTGTCCGTAGTGAGTGTATTGGGGATGGGAGACTCCTTGGCACTCTTTACTGTCTCTTCATCCACTCTAATCTTAGCTATACCTGTACCAAAGATGGCTGCATTAAGGATGGACTCAACTACTGCGTCCTTAACTTTAGCCCTGTCCAAGTCCTCCTGAAGATTCTTTTTGACTACCTTAACGTCAGTCTGATCCTGATCATTAATATCGTCCCTTAGGTCAAACCACTGTTCCCTGCCAAATACAGCTTCCTCTAGTTCAGCCACAATGGCCTCAATAGCTTGCTGTGTCGCAGGGGCAATAAGTTTGGACTTCTCTGAGTTATGTTGTTTATCCTCATGCGCCCAGATACCACGCCAGATACGATAGTATTCGTCCCAACTGTCACGGTAATTCGTATTCCGGTGGTCTTCCCACTGAGTAACTCTATCGACAACCCAAGAAGCGAGTGAGGCCTGAGGGTCATTGTATGCTAAGTCTTTATTGTTTGAACTCATTTAAATTAATACCCCGATACGGTGTCCATTGGTTCCCATTCCTCTAAATCTATTGATGTAGCGAAATCCGCTACTGAAACTTGGTCTATGTAGGCCAGTGAGTCAAGTAAGTCATCATGGGCCAAAGGTGAAGGAAAGTCAAGCATTTGTGAAACAAAGTGATGGTTCCAATCTGCCTTACGGAACTTGATCTTACCGTGTTCCATACGCCCCTGTAGCGCCCATACTATCCTGTCCTGCTTCTTCTTACCACCGTGGCTAACGTCAGTAATATTGACCCACCTACCACGTATTCTCATCTCGTCCTCTATGTAGGGCATAATGGCGTTCTTAAGAGCGCCTGACTCAATCCCTACCGTAGTGGCTTTTACGTCCTCCGCAATGTCCAAAATCTTACTGGCTGTCTCCTTAATACCCCATCTACCATGATGTATATCTTTGACTAACCATTCGTCTTGGACTATCTTAACTACACTTATTGCAGTTTCGTCCAGCTTAGAACTCTTTAGACCTCTGTCCTTATTGGCCTTCTCATAACCCGCCGGATCGACTGAGATGACATAATGCCCTTGGGTCTTTACGTCATCAAAATTATCTTCGTCTACGTATCTAACCCATTCTTCCCTAAAGACTCCTCCTGTGAAGGACTCAAATGTTGCCTCAAACTCTTGTCTGAAGGCTTGGGTAGACATATTCTTCTTTGCTGCTTCGATCTCCTTTGGGTCCAGAAAGGTATTGTCCGTCGAATTGAACTGAAATGCTTCCCACTCCTCTGCATTCTCTTCCTTCTGTGCGTCAACCCAAAGTTGCCAAAAGTGGTTCTTACCTGCAGGAGTCCCTATGAATAAAGCCTCACCCTTAACGTCAGCCAGAGTGGGCCTAAGGATCATCTCCCAGACCTCAGGCTTCATTGAGGCATATTCATCCATTACGACATAACTAAGACCTACACCTCGTAACGTATCTGGCCTGTCTGACCCCTTTAAGTATATCTTCCTATCATTAATCAGAGTAAGTGTTGCAGTATTCTCATGTGCCGACTTAATTACGTCCTTACCAACCGTCTTAAGGATGGACCAAAGGATGTCCTTGGCCTGTTGGAATGTAGGGGCAACATAAAATACGTCCTTATCTGTTGACTGTAGGGCCTTGATTATTAGGACCCATGCCGCTAAGTAGGACTTACCGAACCTACGACCACATGAGGCCACTTTGAACCTCTTTGGAGACTTAAATATCTCCATTTGTGCCTCATGAAGTGAGACTTTAAGATCAGCCATTGTCTAGGACTTCGCCCTCAATGATCTTAAACTCTTCCTCTTCCTTCTTCTCTATGGCCTTAACACCTTCAACTATGATATTAATACCTAGGTCCTGGTGGTCATGGGTAATCTCAACTGCCTTGGAAGTCGGAATAATTCTGTCTAGACACATCTTTAAACAATGTCGATCACCCTCAAGTGCCATCTCAATAACTTTATTGACAATCTCAGGACCCCTGTCCGACATTAACTTTCTGGACAACTTAGTGTATTTATTTACAGAACCCTTCTTCCTGCCTTCGGGATTCATAGGGGGCATACCTTTATAGAAATTAGGATTCCCCGGAGGTCTCTTTTTCGTAGGTAGTGTCGAGTCGTCTTTAGTAGTAGACATAAATATATTCCTTTAAACTTTTACCTTAATAAAAAAGACACAACACTATTACTCTTCAGATAGGTCTACTTAAGTAGTCCTTAGGAGCAAGGTGTGAAGTAGAATTAAGGGAGATTTAAGGTATTTAACTTAATGAATTTATTTAAGGAGTAAGTGTTTTTCATGAGTTAATAACTTAATGGTTTTAACAAAATGATTACCCCTCATGTAGAGTACTTGTTGCTTAAGTAGTGTAGCTTACGGTATACACCTATTATAGCATATTTAGCACCAAAAGTCAACCCTTAAAGTATATCTTTATTCTTCTTTTATTATTCCTTAGGTACTCCTTAGGTATACCCGCAAATATCCACTTGTCAAGCTTTATCTTCACATTAGTACCACTTTTGTTACTTTAGGGATAACAAATAGATAACTTATCTGCCTAAATTATAGGCATAATTACCTATGTTGACCTAAGTAGACCTAAGTAGACCTAAGTAGACCTAGGGAGTCCAAATTGCTTCCCATGTGATCCTGAGTGTATTACAATAATTATCCTTAGGCTCCAGGGGTCCCCCCCCACAACTACATAGGTAGTTACATAGGTCAACATAGGTGTCCTAAGTAACTACATAGGTAGTTACATAGGTCAACATAGGTGTCCTAAGTAACTACATAGGTAGTTACATAGGTAGAACTTGGCATGGTTATTGCATAGGTGCAACATTGGTGCCACCTAGGTACTCCTTAGGTGCATGGCAGGTATGCAGTGGTTGCATAGGTAGACCTAAGGAGTGGCATGTGGATTGCATGGGGAGAACTTGAGGAGAAAGTATGCATGAGTATGGTTATTCTCAGGTCATCTCAGGTCATCTCAGGTCATCTCAGGGACACACTGCAGGGATGTATATATATATTGTATAGCACGATAAGGTATAACATAAGGGCAATCCTGTTATTCAATAGTAATATAGCTAAACATGCTTTAACTATTGATAATGATATTGAGGTGCTGCTATAGTCCTAAGATCAAATTAACCAATTGAGAGGGTTTTACCTATGCATACATATTTATTCAGCCAAGGCGGTTTGTCATTCTATGAGCATGGCACCTATGGAGATGAAGAGGCGCTACTAGTTAAATTCAATGATCTATATATTGATAGTGGTTTTTGGGACAAACCAAGCTTTGAAGAGGCGGAAGATTTATTGAATGACCTTAAGTTACGCAATCCGGTTAAAGTATCGTTAGGATAGCCTCCTTTGGATTCCACTAGTGATCACAAGATTGCTAGTGGAGACCTAAGCAGACTACCAACCAACCAACTAAAGGAGTGACATATTATGCTTTTAATGAATGTACGGTTTAAATTAACTGAGGAAAAGTTTAATCAGGTAGACGATAATGATATTGATAGTATTCTCGAACAAGTTAATGATCTATTGGATACTTTAGGAAATCAATTGCCTGATGGTGTTAAGCTAGATAAAGACTAACCTCTTTAGCACTTCACTGGTAACACATAAGAAATCCAGTGAAGATCTAAGCAGGTTAACAATACAAAGAGTATTGACAATGATACGCAATAGGTATAGAGATAAGCTTGTTAAAATATGCATGAATAATGCAACAAAGGAAGGGTATAGTACAATGGATATGAATAGAGATTGCCAAGAATACGTCGACTTAATTAATGGGACACCTAACGGATGGGGACAATATATGCACCCTGTTTACGGACAAAGCCATAGTTTCCTAAGGGTTATATATAATCGTTGGGGTAAGGATAATGTCGATAACGTATTAATGGATATATGGGAAAAAGCGAAAGGTGAAACCAATGTTAGTTAAAGAAGCAATTGAATTCGGTAAAGTATCCAAGGGTAATTCTAAAATGCCAGGGACAAGCTACGCCATTGACGCATTCGCTTGTAAAACAGGTTCAAAGCTTGCCATGGTTAAAGGTACTCCATGCAATCAATGCTACGCTAGGAAACTGCAGAAACTGCGCCCTAGTGTAGACAAAGGATGGAAAGCTAATCTGGAGAAGTGGAATAGAGCCAGGACGGAACAATGGGTTCAGGCAATGGTATTTCAAATAGAACGTAACGGGACAAGTTACCATCGCTGGTTTGATAGTGGTGATTTACAGTCTAAAAAGATGCTAATGGCCATTGTACGTGTCGCTAGGTTAACACCTCAGGTCAACCACTGGTTACCTACTCAGGAACGCGATATGCTCAAAGGGGTTGAATTGCCGGATAACCTAGTGGTTCGCCTGAGTGGTTCTAAGGTTAACGGTATCGCCCCTAATGGACTCAATACGTCTACTGTATTTGACAAGGTGGGGGAAGCTATAGGGCATGAGTGTCCAGCACCTCAACAAGGCGGTAAATGTGACCAATGTCGTGCATGTTGGTCTAAACAGGTCAAGAATGTAGCCTATAGGAAACACTAATAAAGGAGATTAGAACAATGTTTTTATTCAGGCGATATATCGAATATAATAGAGGTCAGCGTTTTAAAGTAACTACAATTGTAGTTGCGGGGATTAGATTGCTAAAGATACGCAAGAAAATTAGGCGCAGGGATAGAGTTAACTGGATAGAGGTAATATTATGAGTAGTGAGAAAAGGAATAGCAGCTATGCATAAATTATATGAAGATTATGTTATTTTTGTATTGCTATTTTTGCGGCAGTAGTGTATAATTAAATTCTTCATTAACTCGTTTAAACTAAGATTGGAGTAATGTGTTATGACTATTAAACAGAAGAACGTAATCAGCAAGTCACGGGATAAAGATAACCCATATGCGATTTTTAAGGGTATTGGTCCATTTGGTGACACTGAGGTAAGAGTACTTAAAGCATACCAAAAACCCGCCTTAGAGAACGAAAACAACTATGCTCGTTGGTTCATTGCGGTCAAATCAGACTACACATACGACAGATATGACCTTGGGGACAGTTATATCAATGATTGTGTTAGAGGGTTAGAATTAACCTTTGCCAGTGATCAGTTTAAAGAGAACTATTGGTATGATTTCAACGACTTACAACAAAGGGCTGGTTTCTTTGTTAAGGTGTCACAAAGGGAGGATTAGAAAACAGGCAACTAATCAGCGGTTGAACATCAATTTTTTCAATGGTGGAAAAGTTGACATAATGAAAGGAATAAAGTTATGAGTTCGGAGAAAAGAACGGCTAAGAATAAGTATCGTTTAGGATGGCAAGAATACGGTAATGCCGAAGAATTGCTTGACAAGTTAGACAAATTAGTAGTAGAACCTATGAGAAATGCAGTAGAACTAGATGGTGATATGTACCTTAGTGACTTTAGAAAACTCACGGCTGCAAGCTGGACATTACAGAATAGGAAAGAGTAGACCAATGAATGAACTATATTATGATATATTTACCAATGACAAAGACGAAATCATTGACGATCTATGGGAATATGAACTCCATTTTATTGCCCATGCCGACATAATGAAGCTTGCTGAAAGCCATTTTAAGGAGGCTCTAAAGGGTATGTCGATGCAGGAAGTACTGGACCACCATAAAAAAGTGATAGGGGACAGAGACAATGCGCTGTAGGATATGCGATAAACGTTTAGCCCATGACGAATTAACTATTAAAGACGATAATGGTGAGTTTAGGGACACTTGTTCGATCTGTAATCAAGTGACAAATAAGACACAGTTAGAGGATAATTCTCTGTTTGATCCACTAGGTTTGAAAATACCTATTGACATTATAGACGAATGGGAGTAGAATAACTTAAGTAGTCATAAGGATAACTTAGTTTGATAACTTTAAGTTTATACTCCTTATGACTACTTAAGACAACTTAAGAAGAGAGAAAAGCAATGGTTAAAAAGCAACGGAAAGTACTTAAGAAGAGAAATTACCAGAAAGTGATTATGGATAGGTATTATCGGCCTAAGGTTTTTCGGCATCGTAAGCGGTCCTTAGGAGCTAAAGACGCCGATCAACAGATTAGAGATTTTTACAGAGGAGTAGACTAATGCAGTATCAAATTTTTGTAGTCACCGAAGAGGTCTGGAAGAGTGTTAGTATAGGTGCTTACTTCCAGGGTGGTATTTGTGTAGACGGTACTTATGACGATGAGCTTGACAAACATCTTCTAATTACCCGGCATAGTGACGAATTAGGGCGCATCGAGCCAACGGAGCCACTGGGTAATGAGTTATGAAACTGTTTTTCACAGTATACATAATGTTCATGTCGAGTAATGGACAATTACAGTGGAAACCTTTACCTTATTCCCCTATTGCAATGACTGAGGACGTATGCGAGAATACAGCAAGTAGGATTAGGTACACAATGGGGAATAAGAGCTACATAGCGGGACACCATAAGCATACAATGACTTTGGTTTGTCTCCCCTATAGGCTACAGAGGTCCATTAAGGGTGAAGAGGAACTAAGTAGTGATAAAATTAACTAAACCACAACGTACTGAGGTTAACGAGAGGCTAAAGTACATCAAGGAACATGACCTAGGTGCTACGTCCAGTTTCCTAATGATTAATAACGTAGTTCATAATTATGATGTCGCACTTGAGATACTAAAGAAGGAAGGACCTAAAGATGCTTAATGAAACAAATGAATATACCGAAGCATTTGACCAAGGGGCCGACTGGCAATTGACTAGATGCACTGAGATTGTCAGTCAGGTAATCCGTTTACAGACCATGGTAACCCCTGACGATGAAAAACTAGTGAATAAGTTGCATACTATTATAGAGATGATGGAGTGTAGAGAATAAAACACTTGACAAACAAAATTAGACATGCTATTATATTGGTAGTTAATCAGAAAACAGGAGTTAAACACATGACACAATTACAAATGTTGAATAAACATTTTAACGCAGGTCGTAGCATCTCGAACTATGAAGCACGTGACCTGTACCGCATTATTTCACTGTCTCGTCGGATTAATGATCTAGAGGAACAGGGAGTAGTGATCAACCGGGTTCGTAAGACAGACCCTACCGGACGTAAGTACGTTCGTTATTCCAAAGCAGCCTAAGGAGGGCTAAAGATATGATTACAGAGGGTATCGTGGCGTTTTCTGATCTTCAGGAAACAGAAAAGTTTAATGGTCAGGACACTGGCAAATACAGCATCGTCCTCACCCTTGAGGCAGAGGAAGCCGAAGCGGTGGAGAGTGAAGGTGTCCACCTTAGGGAATACCAAAACCAGAAGCAACGGAAGTTTGTAACTAAGTATCCTGACTTTCAGGTACTGGATGTGGAAGGTGAACCTACCAGTAAACAGATTCCCTATGGTTCCAAAGTTAAGGTCATGTGGACTCCGGGTAAGGCACACCCTACACACGGTGTGGCTCCGTACTTCAAGAAGATCAAAGTCTTGGAGTTAGCCATTCATGATACTGACGATGTGGATGATGAGGACTTTTAACTAACACACCGTAGGAGAGCTATAGTGGAGAGAGGGGAGGAAGTGTCCTGTGTCCTTGATCAAGAGACTCCCTCCCCGCCAATGACTACTTAAGGAGAACACAAGTGCTACAGAAAGTTGAAAGCAAAGAGATACGTAAGGAGCCTTGTCCTAGGTGCCGTGAGTCAGGGCATGACCGTAAGGGTGATAACCTAGGTGTCTTTGACGATGGTCATGTGTACTGCTACAAATGTGGTCACTATGCCAATGGTAATGGAGTAACTACAAACGTAGTTGAACATAGAGAGAAAGGTAATTTTGAGATGTCCGGTGTAGCTGGTCCAATTAAGGACAGACGTATTTCACAGAGGATTGTGGAGAAGTTTGGTGTTACCTTGGAGTACAAAGGGACTGATATAGTTAAGCACCACTACCCTTACTACAATAGAGATACTGGTAAAATGTCCGGTGTCAAGACTAGAATTGTGAACAACAAAACATTCCCTTATCAAGGGGACTCAAGCAACTTAGCTTTGTTTGGTCAACATCTGTACGGTGAGGGAGGTAGGGCAGTCACCATCACTGAGGGTGAGATCGACGCCATGGCAGTCAGTGAGATGTTCGACGGTAAGTGGCCCGTAGTGTCCATTAGGACTGGTGCGGCAGGTGCAAAGACTGACATTAAAAACAACCTAGAATGGCTTGAGAGCTTTGAGTCCATAGTACTCTGCTTTGACAATGATGATGCCGGATCGAAGGCTTTGGATCAAGTGCTACCTTTGTTCTCTCATGGTAAGGCCAAGGTGGTTAAGTTACCCCTTAAGGACGCAGGGGAGATGCTTGTGCAGGGTAAGCTACAGGAGTTCACAAGGGCTTGGTGGGACGCAAAACCCTACAAACCCTCTGGGCTAATCAATGGGGCCGACCTCTATGATCGTATCATTAATTCCCCTATTGTGGAGAGTGTCCCCTATCCATGGTCCTGCCTTAACATACTTACTCACGGGTTCAGACCTAAGGAGTTAGTTACCTTTACGTCAGGCTCTGGCATGGGTAAGTCTCAGGTGACCAGAGAGTTAAGCCATTATCTACTACGGCAGACCAGTGATAACATTGGCATTATGGCGCTTGAGGAATCCGTAGACCTAACGGGTAAGGGTATCATGTCCATTGAGGCTAACCTTCCACTGCCTACACTCAGGAATGACCCGGACATACCAAAGTCTGATCATATTAAATGGTTCAACATGACCTTAGGTACGGGTAGGTTCACCTTGATGGAGCATTTTGGCAGCACCGGAGAGGACAATCTCCTGTCCAAGCTAAGGTACATGATTAAAGGGACTGACTGTAAGTGGGTCATTATCGACCACCTAAGCATCATTGTGTCTGATCAGGAGAACAACGACGAGCGTAAGGCTATCGACAGTATTATGACTAAGTTCCGTACCATTGTGGAGGAGACTGGTGTAGGTATCTTCCTAGTGTCCCATCTTAAGAGGCCTGACGGTAAGGCCCATGAGGACGGCGGTAAGATTTCACTTGGTCAGTTGAGGGGTTCAGCCGCCATAGCTCAGTTGTCCGATATGGTCATTGGGTTAGAGAGAGATCAGCAACATGAGGACCTAACCATACGTAACACCACTACCGTAAGGGTACTTAAGAATCGCTACAGTGGTGAGACCGGACCTGCTTGTTACCTTTTGTACGACAGGGATACAGGGCGTATGGTAGAGACTTGTAACCCAGAGACAGGGGACGTTGATGATGAAGAATTTTAAAGCATGGGCCTCAGTTTATTCAAAGGGTAAGTTCTATGCCGATATGGGAAAATGGAATAAACAGATTTACTTAGATAACAGATGTGATTCATCCTGTGAATGTTGTTGGACTAAATACCCTATAGAGTTATTACATTTCCATCACCCTGTCCCTGCCGACAAAGTAATGAAGGTAGACGTAACGAGGTGGAGAGGGGTTAAAGGGCCTTCACAAAAATCCCTTGACGAAGCCAATAAATGTGTGGTTCTATGTGGACCTTGTCACGATCTTGAGCATATAGCTTGGAAATTTAACGAGAGTATTTTAGATGACGAAGAAACTTATCTTAGATATAGAGACCACAGAGCTAGTGAACCGAAACGTGGGGACTATCTGGATGATGGGTACAAAGGACCTGCAGACGAACCAGATCAAGCACTACTTTCCCCTTCATGATTTAGAGGAGATTAAAAATGATCTTGCTGGATATACTCATATTATTGGTCACAATGTTATAGGGTTTGATCTTCCCGTACTTGAGGAGCATCTGGGGTTGGACTTTAGTGGACATGAGATTATAGATACTTTGGTCCTATCTAGACTTTTCAATCCTCAACTAGAGGACGGTCATAGTCTTAAGGCATGGGGTGATCGACTTAAGTCTCCCAAGGGAGACCATGATGATTGGACACAACTGTCCCCTGAGATGATTAAGTACTGCGAAAGGGACTTGGATTTAACCCATCACGTTTATACTACTCTTATTAAAAAGCTTGAGTCATTTACAGGGGAGTCCGTAGAGCTAGAGCATGAGGTACAGAAGATAATCACAAAGCAAGTGGACAATGGTTGGCTTGTGGATCAACGTAAGCTACATGATCTACAGGCCAAACTTAAGGAACGTAAGATGGAACTAGAGGACGAGGTACATGAGAAGTTCATCCCTCTACCTACGTCAACTGAAGAAACTATAGAGCCTGAGTTAATAAAGGGCGGATCACGTTATAAAATCACTAATATTAAGTTCTTAGGTGATGATATGTGCAACGTAGGTGGTCCCTTTACAAGAGTTGATTGGAATGAATTCAACTTAGGTTCTCGTCAACAGATAGCAAGACACCTTGAGTTCTACGGGTGGAAACCTAAGGACTTTACTCCCACAGGTAGACCTTTGGTGGACGAGGAGGTACTTAGTAAGGTGAATATACCTGAGGCTCAGTTAATAGCTGAGTACCTTATGATAGTCAAGAGAGTTGGGATGGTGGACTCATGGCTTGAGAAGACTGAGGAAGACGGAAGAGTACATGGTAGTGTGAATACAATAGGCGCAGTGACCGGGAGAATGACCCATAGTGGCCCTAATGTGGCCCAGGTCCCCGCAAGTTACTCACCCTATGGAAAGGAATGCCGTAGTTGCTGGACAGTCCCAGAGGGTTACAAACTAGTTGGTGTCGATGCGTCTGGGTTAGAACTACGCATGTTGGCACATTACATGAATGATAAGGAGTACACTAATGAAGTCATTAATGGAGACATACACACAGCAAATCAAATCGCTACTGGACTTACAACAAGAGACAACGCTAAAACTTTTATCTACGCTTTCCTCTATGGAGCGGGAGATTCTAAAATCGGGTCTATCGTCGGAGGTTCTAAAAAAGATGGCGCAAGACTTAAAGACGAGTTCCTCCGAAATACACCAGCTTTACGAGACCTACGGGAACGAGTGGAAAGAGTCGTTAATACAAAAGGATATCTTGTGGGGTTGGACGGAAGGAAACTAATCATCAGGTCACCACATGCGGCACTTAATACACTTCTACAGTCAGCCGGTGCAATTATTATGAAAAAGGCATTGACAACATTAGATACATATGCTAAAATACATAATATAGAATACAGATTTGTAGCCAACGTACATGATGAATTCCAAACTGAAGTAGTTAAGAAACAGGCAGAGGAATTTGGTTGGTTGGCAGTGGAGTGTATTAAGGACGCAGGAATTAAGTTTAACATGAGATGCCCCTTAGATGGGGACTACAAGATAGGAACTAACTGGGCAGAAACCCACTAACAAAGGAAGTGATATGACTGAAGAGAAAACATTAGACACATTAGTAGAGGACATTTACACGCTGATGCAGAATAAGAATACTGCCAAGGGTGTTGATACATCAAAGGAGATCGAACGCTTTGGTGAGGCAATGAAGGACCTCATGAAGAAGGAGTTCTTACCTTCTGATCGGAACTACGGTAATGGTAACCTTCGCCTATCCGCCATTGGTAAACCTGACCTACAACAATGGTTCGCTACTAATAAGTACACAGGCGAGAAGATACAACCCAAGACCCTGATCAAGTTCATGTATGGTCATATGATCGAGGAGTTCTTACTCATGCTGGTACGCCTGAGTGGACATGAGGTGACTGACGAACAGAAGAAGGTTTCCGTAGGTGGTATTGATGGACATATGGACTGTAAGATTGACGGTACGGTTATTGACGTAAAGTCCACCACTAATTTTGGAATTAAGAAGTTCCAAGATCGTACCTTAGCCTCTAATGATAGCTTTGGTTATGTCGATCAGTGTAAAGCATACGCCCATGCAGAAGGGGACACCAAGTTTGGTTGGTTAGCTATGGACAAACAGAACGGCACTCTCTCTGTCCTCACATATGACCTTGCCGACAAGGACGATCCTATGTATGAGTTCTACTCAAGTGACATTGAGGAACGTGTTAAACATGTAAAGCAATGTGTCGTAAAGGAAGACCGTCCCTTTCGATGCGACTCGCCTGTGGAGGACGGGAAATCAGGCAACTTAAAACTGCCTACTATTTGCTCGTACTGCAAATACAAGAGACATTGTTATCCAGAAGTGCGAGGTTTCTATACTGGCAGTGGTCCAAAGTTCTTAACTACTGTAGTAAACGCCCCTAAGAATAGAGCCGGGGTGCAACAACCTGAGATTAATTTAGATAAAGGAGAAGTAGACTATGGTTAAAAAAACTGCAATGATCAGACGGACACCGACACGATTAGAGCATTTCATCACCGACATGAATGAGCTTCTTGACGAAGGGTGGGAGTTCGACGGACCAGTCATTTTAAACCAATCGACAGGAGAACTATTCCGTTTCTTTGTTAAGGAGGGTAAACAACCAAAGAGTAAGGCCAGTGCCAAAGCAACCAAAGTACAGGAATAAGTTCGAGGAGGAGTGTGGTAAGGCCTTATCGGGTCTTGCTACCTACGAACCACACAAGGTTCCCTATGTGGTACACAGGGAATACATACCTGACTTTGTAGGTCGATCCAAGAACAACATAGAGACACTTGTTGAGGCCAAGGGGTACTTTAGGGTAGGAGATATTCAGAAGTACAAAGCCATTAGGGACTCGTTACCAAAGAAGAAACAATTAGTATTCATTCTTCATAACCCAAACAAGAAGGTACGTAAAGGTGGAAGGTTAACGATGGCACAATGGTGTGACAAGGAAGGGATTAAGTGGTACACTTTGGAGGACAGTAGAGATGCCTTTAAATAACCAGCAATTCCTAAATAGATTAGCGGTACTGACTGACCCTTCCCTATTATGTGACATACTGGACATCAGTACGGAGGACATCATAGAACGCTTTGAGGACTACATAGAGGACTACATGAAGGTTCTAAGAGAAGCCTATGACGTTGATATTGAAATTGACTATGAAGAGGAAGAAATAGATGGATGATATGTCGGAACCTATGTTTATGTTCCCACCGGACATCTTAGTGGGACGTATGGAGCAGGTGAGGAAACTTGTGGAGACTATGCAGTCACATGCGTTTGCCGCTGAGGAACTAACGTCACTTAGACAGGCAGTAACTCTATTGTTGGACAGTTGTTCTACGCCTGACCCTAAGGACACCCAACTACCGGACAACGTAACCACATTGAAACACTAGACTGGAGAGTTAAATGGTAAGTGCAGTAGAGTACATGAAGAAACAACCCGTGTTGGAACAACAAATAGGTGGTAAGCACTACAAAGATATGGTTATCCAACCCATTGAGTTCATTCATAGGAACAAGTTAGGATGGTGTGAAGGTAACATCGTTAAGTACATATGTAGACATGAACAGAAGGGTCAGATAGAGGACCTAGACAAGGTTATCCACTACGCTGAGTTGGCTAAGGAACTTTATTATGATACGTAAGTACTTCTGGAGATCATACCCTGTACGTATGTTTGCCAGAGGGATACATAAACTTGATAACTATCTATGGATAAAACAATGGAAAAGACCATGAGTAAGTATGGACCACAAGTACCTGCCTGTTCAGAGCTACACGCTATGAAGTACAGGCTACCCAATGAATCGTTTGAAGAAGCCAAAGCTAGAGAGGCAGCGGCAATGGGAGATACTGATGAACACAGGAAGAGTTACAAAGACATTATCATGGATCAAAGGTATATGGCAGCGGGCCGTGTACAATCCGCGATGGGGTCTCCAAGGAGTATTACTGCGTACAACTGCTTTGTTTCCGGTAACATCGAAGACTCTATGGACACTATCATGCAACGAGCCAGTGAAGCTGCTGAAACGATGCGTCGAGGAGGTGGTATTGGGTTTGATTTCAGTCGTATTCGCCCTAGTGGTGATCGTATTGTGTCTCTTGGTAGTTCTGCTAGTGGCCCTGTATCATTCATGCAAATCTATGATGCAGTATGTAGTGTCATTGTTTCATCAGGACACCGACGAGGGGCCATGATGGGTGTGCTACGTATAGATCATCCTGACATTGAGGAGTTTATACGGGCTAAGAAGAACGACAACCGCCTAACTAACTTCAACATCTCTATAGGTGTAACTGATGAGTTCATGAACTGTGTAGTTAAGAAACTACCGTTCATGCTTAGGTTTGGTGGTAAAGATTATGGCTCTATCGATGCGTCCATGCTATGGGATGAGATTATGCGTAACAACTGGGACTGGGCAGAACCGGGAGTGATCTTTATTGATCAGATCAACAGAGAGAACAACCTACACTACTGTGAAACTATTGAGGCCACTAACCCCTGTGGTGAGCAACCTCTACCACCTTACGGTGCCTGTCTGTTAGGTAGCTTTAATATGGTTAAGTACGTAACTGTAGTAAACAACCCTTACCTTACTGAAAAAGAGGAGGAGAACTACTTTAACTTCAAACAGCTAAAGGAGGACATCCCTCATGTTGTTCGTGCTATGGACAATGTTATTGATAGGACTGAGTACCCTCTTGATGCTCAGTCTAAGGAAGCAAAGAGGAAACGCAGGATGGGGCTTGGTATTACCGGTCTTGCTAACTGCCTCACTCTCTTAGGGTTCCGCTATGGCTCATCTGATAGTATCAAGTTCATCCGTAAACTTATGAAGACCCTGACGTACACATGCTATGCTGCTTCGTCAGACTTAGCCAAGGAGAAGGGTTCATTCCCGGCATACAAAGAGAAGGAGTATTTAGATGGTGGGTTTATTACAAGACTACCCGAAGACCTCAAGCGTAAGATCAAAGATCAAGGAATACGTAACTCACACCTCATTAGCATTGCGCCTACGGGTACTATTAGTTTCACTGCTGATAATATCTCTAGTGGTATTGAGCCTGTGTTTGCTTTAGAGTATGATCGTACTGTACAGAACGAAGGAGGTACCTCTATCGTACAGATGCAAGACTACGTCTATCGTAACTTCGGTATCAAGGGTGAGACTGTAGCTGACCTTGAACCTATTAACCACTTACATGTACAAGGTGTTGTACAATACTACGTAGACAGTGCAGTATCTAAGACTATCAATGTGGGTGATGACACTACGTTTGATGAGTTCAAGTCTATCTACCACACAGCATGGAAGACTAAGCTAAAGGGATGCACAACCTTCAGACTTGCCGGTAAGAGATACGGCATCATGAATACAACAGAGGAGCAAGAGGGTGCAGCTTGCTTCATAGACCCTGATACAGGTGATAAGGAGTGTGGCCAATGAAGACTTATGAAGTGACTACAAAACAACGTAACACAATGGTGGTTGAAGCGGACGATTTCTCAAGTTACGATGGAGTACTTTCGTTCTCCCGTTACAACGTAGAGAAGCAACGTAACGAGGAGTTCTACTCCATGAACAAGGACGAATGGGTCACTGTTAGAGTGGTTGAGAAAACCAAATGACAAGACCCTGTAAGAAGTGTCCCTACGGTAAGTGTCCTGATTGTCCCACTAGGGAGGACTAGTTTTGAAACCTAAGAAACCTATAGACACTTCCTACTTCACTCTCCTTGGACAACTTAGGCCCAAGGATCAAGCCAAGATCAATGATAAGGTTATATGGGCCGCTATGGAACTTGAATGGGAGGAGCTAGGTAAGTGGTCTGTGGGTACTAAGGCACATATCGAGTCCAGAGCCAAGCAGCTTATCATAGATTGGAAACGTGAGGGGTGGGCCAAGGCGTACAACAGGTTTAAAGTAGCCATTATAGCACAAAAGCCCTCCGTTGAGGAAGGCTCTAAAGAGGCTATACACCCCTTGCCTGATCACATGATCATGGATATGCCAGTCAAGACCACTACGAATAGAGACATACTGACTGAACTGGAGGAATTAGGTACTTTCTTTACTGGTTTTCCCCCTATTCCTGAGTTCCTAAGGCGCTAAAGTGGTAGGGCAAGTACCCATGCTACCTTACCCTACCAGTTTATCCTGAATTATCCTTTAGAAACAAGGGGTAATTTGCCCAAAATAGGGGGTTTAACCTTTTCTATAGTGTTTCGTATGTAGCCAGAAGGACCTACAGAGGTAGCGTTCTCTGGCTATAATACGTTTTAGGAAGGTACGACAGGTCATCTACTTTTCCTTAGCTTCTTATTGTACTTCTTAGCCCCACCAAAGGCCCTTGAGTGTAACGTCCTGCCTATGATGGGTACTGACTTAGCGGTCTTAGTGAAGTCACCCGTCATTAGGGACTGTATCCCTTGGAACACAGGCAATGGTATGTCAGTAAGGTTATCCGCAAAACCAGCTAAGTCCCCCTGCTTAAGGAACTTATCACCTGCGTACTTGTTGACACCAAAGGCACCCGCCAAAGCATAGACAGCGTCCCATCCTAAGTCCTCAGGTTTAATGTCCCTACCTAATATCCAATCCTTTGTCTTGTCCACGCCTAAACCACCGGCTGACATGAAGGCGGCAACCTTACCTGCCTTAGCCATTACCTTAGCCTTAGCTCTTTTACTACCTGCCTTCTTAAACTCCTGATATAGATTACGTCTGACCAAGTCGTACTGCTTAAGGGTAAAGGACTTGAGCATATAGAATATCCTGCCATTAGGGTTGTTCATATAGGCGGCGGGGTACTCACTGTAGGAGATGGGCTGATGCTCAGATAGCTTAGTAAACATATGGAGGTTAGTAAGTTCAGTCTTCTCACCTCTCTGAAGTTGACCTATGATAGTGTCAATTTCAGGACCATATATGTCTCCCCATTTCTCTTTGAACTTATCGACACCTTTCTGAGTGTTCAATTGCTTACTGTACTTTTTCTTAACTGCATTCATTAAGGTCTCTTTACCAAACCTATCTATCTTCTTAAAACCAGTAACCTTAAGGACACTGTTGAGTGTTTTGGAGAACTTACCTGAGTCACCTAGTTCTCTGGCAATACTGTCCGCCATACCTATGTCGTCCAGTTTGAAGTCCTTGGCTTTGAATGCGGCCTTGATGGTATTACCAAACCCATGATAACCCATGATGTTAGTTGTGTCCGCAATCTGTGTTAGGGTGGACATGAAGTCCCCAAGTGTACCTATGTAACCTAAGTTCTTTATACCAATCAATGCACCATGCATCTGCTTCCCGTCACTAGACCACCTAGCACCTAAGACCTTCTGTAGTTCTAATGCCTGATCAGTAGTGAGGTTACCCCTAGCATTCATCTCTTCCACTAGTGTAGAGATAGAGGCGTTTACGTCCATCCCTGAAGCGTCATCAAGATCATCCACCACAGTCTTACCAAAGAACTTCTTACGTTCCACATGGTTAACTGAGGACCTAATGTAGGACTGAAGTGCATGGACAGGGGACTCATAATGCTTCATCAGTTCAACACTTAAGTCCTCAGGTCCCAACATTCTTTGCTTAGTATTCCTAGGCCCTACGTCAGACTTATCAAAGTTCTTCCCCTTGATAACCTTCTCTATAGCTCTATCTCTTTCTGTGTCAGTAAGTTGTCCCACTGTCTTTTTCTTACTTGCGGCTACTTTCTCCAGTTCCTTAGTAAATATGTTTCTTTGTTTGACACCAAGTCCCTTAAGTATACCTTCGTAGCTCTTGACACTGGAGGGGAAGTAGTTCTCTACGTCCACCTTATGACCATTAGCGGCCAACTCCTCACCTAAGTCAGTCAACACTTGCTTAACGTCATCGAATGGACGTATGACCATCCTGGTGGGGCCTGTAGTAGTCTCAAGTAACTGAGGTGCCTTGGCTCTCATCCAACTCTCGGCTGCGTCAAAGTTACCACTACGTAGATAGAAGTTTAATTCCTGTTGGGCTTCCTTAGGTAAAGTGTCCATCTGTCTCATAAAGGGTTCGGTACGTGACAGGTAGCCTTGGGTGTTCTTATGTAGGTCGAACTCAGCCTTCATAAGTCTACCATAGAGTCCATCGTCTATGTTCTTTATACGTGTCGAGAGGGCACCTAAGAAGTTGTCTGCCTGTTTGGATACAGTCCTTAACATGGAACTGTCCTCAGCTATGGAGGCCTGTAGTGCCTTCTCTGCCTCGTCCACTGAGCTATGGAACCTAGGCTCTACCTTCTGTGCCTTGTATGAGTCAACCAGTCTTGAGGGTGACACACCTATTTCCTGTGCTATCTCAGGGAGAGACTTCTCAGTCACAGTAATTCCTTGACTCTGCTTCTTGGCTATCAGAGCCTGAGCCTTACGTACTATCTTCTGTGATGTACCCTTAGTGTACAGACCAGCCACACCCTTCTTGACTATAGGGATGGCTTTGAAACCACCTACTATACCGACGGGTAACACGGCACCACCAGCAGCAAAGAGACCAGCCTTAGTGGGGTCAACTTTCCCCTTAGTCGCTAAGTCCTGAGCGGCACTATAGGTCCCACCCATAGCCGCACCTATACCCACCATGGCTTTAATGCCCTGACCAGCAGGAAGGAGTGTAGTAGGGTCCTTAAGTGTACCCCATATTTCACCGGTACCCTGAGCAAAACCACCCTGAGGTACGTAACCTTTGAACTGCTTCTGTAATGCACGTTCCTTGGCCCGTAGCATCATCTCCCTACGTTGGTCCGGTGTGGCCTGAGTGAACCCCTCACCATATCTCTCATCGGCAGATTGATACTTACGGTTATGGCTTCTTAATTTATCAGCCCAAGTATCAGTGAGGTCACCCGGAAGAAGATGGTGGGCAATACGATTAAGACCATAGTCCACCATGTTGCCCACTGTAGGAAAGTGTTGTGTCAGTATGTTAGTGGCATAGTCAACGATACCCTCTTCCTCACCCTTAGCCTTGCCGTACCTAAAGGCTCTCCATGCTGAGTCCTGTTCAGTCTGGATCAACTCCCCGTTGACAACACGGTCTCCGTCTTTAGCACCTAGCTTCTGAAGTGTCTCACTTTGAGAGATGTCCTGTGCAGTGATCTTCTGCCCTAGTTCGTCCTCATCTTCAGAGAACACACGTACTAAGCCACCATCCTCAACCTTGTCACCCGCAAGTGCGCCTAAGGACTGAAGAGTCTCTGAGCTTTGTATGTCCGCAAGTGTTAAGACTGTCACTCCTGGTTACCTTTTTTCTTCTTAACTGTAGTGCCTTTGAAGTTATCATCACCTCCATCAGAGGCTCCTGTTTTAGAACCTACCATTGCATCAAAGAAGTTAGTCATTCCTCTTCCTTTATTCTTCCCTTTCCAAGCTTTATATTTACTACTAAGGGCTGAGAGTTGTTCTGTGTCATTACCTCCAGTATACCAAGGTCCTATGCCTGAGTTCTTTATTCTCTTTTCAATATCAGGATGAGCCTCAAGAAAGTTCTCCATTTCCAATAGATCATTGTCAGTCACGGCCTTTACTTCAGTAGGCTTAGGAGCCTTGGCTTTAATGGCAGCAGCACCTATCGTATACTCCCCTTCAATATGGGCCATCCTAGTCTTAAAGGCCATCTCTTCTTTCCATAGTTCCTTCTTCTGTGTTAGTGACATACGTGCTACTTCGTCTGCCCTTCCCTTCCAATGGTTACTATAGTTAGCAAGTTGCTCAGTGAGATGCCTATTCTTCTCGTCCTCGGACATCTTATGTATGTTCATACGCTTGTCCTCAGCAAACATCTTAGACGCTAAGTTTCTACGTTCTGATTTATCTAACTCATCTATATCAATACCACGTTCCTGTAGTTCAAGCCTACGTTCAGCAAGTTCCATGTTAACAACACGTTGCTTGGCTGTCTCATTCATAGTAGCGGTAAACTTATATTTATCAAAGTCAAACCTATTCCTCAGAAGCTCCATATTCTCTGAGTGTTGCCTTTCGTTTAAAGCCTGACCTTTGTACTTAAGTGCTATATCATGTTCAGTGGCGTACTTTTGTACCTTAAGACTAGCGGCCTTATGTTGAAGATTACCAATACCTAAAGTCTGGCGTAGGTCGTGGTCTTGTTTCGCCACTTCCTTACGATGTTCTAAGGACAGCCCTTGGTGTTCTATGTTCTTACCATCAACAAAGACCCTATTTTGGGCCAACATCTTGTCAATACCTAGTCTACTTGTCTCTAGGTCTTGTTTAAACAACTCTTTCACTTGATCAAATGAGAGCCTCGCTTTCCCTAGTTCTAAGTTCCCCACAGTACCAAGACGGGCAATGTTGTTACCCTCCACACGGATGTCCAAACCACGTTCAGCCAGCTTGTTGTTGATCTCATCCATCTTCTCTTTCCACCCTTGGGACCTATCCCTGAAGGCTTCCTGAGCTATGAATATATCCCTCTTAAGACCGTAGTCCTTTTCGGCCAGACCAAACTTAGACCAGTCAAGCTGACGGCCATGTCTAGCCATGAGTTCATTGAGCTGTAAGGTCTTGTTCTTAACTGACATCCCATGTGTTTTATGTTCACGATCAAATGCATCCGCAGCTGCCTTAAGGTCCAGACCCTTATCACCTCTGGCCTCTTTCCTAAAGGCATGGCCCTGATCCGTTAGTTGAAGAGCTTCCTGTATATAACCATCAGCCATAAAGACTTGAGACATCTTATAGAAGTCCTCAGGACTATCCATCTTAAGGTCCTTGAACATCTCCATGTACTTAGCTTTGTCAGTCTCTCTCTTACGTGCCTTAAGTAGCCTAGGGTCCTCCCTACGCATACCTGCGGCCCCTAAGAGACCACCACCGGCACCTTGAATAGCCTCAATTTGTGCCTGACGCGCCCTAGCGGCCACTGCAGCGGGGACATTACCAGTAGCGGCTACAGTATTAAATTGATCCTGTATCCTCTTGGCTCTCTCTTGGCGCATAAGTTGCTGTACGTCACCCGGAGTAGCCCCTTGGAATAAATTAAATGGATTGTTAGTTGCCATGTCTATATCTTCCTTTGTGAATTAGTAGGCATCAGTGATCACCACGGACCCATATCATTGTCGCCATCATCAGATGGGCTGGCACCCGCACCACTTCCACCGCCTTGTGAGTCACCCGCACCAGAAGAACCGTCACCCACTGATGGGCCATAATCGGTCCATTGTGATTCACCACCCAGCAGGGTACTCGCCAACTCAGCCGCTGCCTCAGCCTCTCCCTGCATATTCTGAGCTTCTTGTTGTGCTAAGTCGGACAACTGATTATAACCTATAGTTGGGTCTTGGCTTTCTAAGTTAGCTGCGAAGGCGTTCCAAGCGTTACCTCGTTGTGCCGAAAGGGAGTTAATAGCTTCATCATTAGTCACTCCGTACTGGGACATTTGTTGTCCATAGTTCTGAGGCTCCTCAGTAAATAAATCAGTACCCCAAGCCATATTGTCCGGTGTTAAACCAAGAGATAAGGCATCGGCAAGATCAGCATTTAAAGCCCAACCTAAGGACGTTGGTGATTGTGATCCAGGGTCTAAGGCTGCAAGTTCTGCAGCAAAATTAGCATTATTTTTAGCACCTTCTTGGTAGAAATAACCGCTTGGAGTATCACTGTTAAGTGCCCCTCCGAACATACCACTTTCCCAATCGTAATAGGAAGGACCTTCAACTTTACTTGGGTCTTGATATGCACCCATAGCATTAAACAGACCACCTGCAAGACCCAGTAAAGAACCACCAGGGATAAGACTTGCCGCAGGAATTGCCAACGCCGAAAGTCCAGCTAACTTACCCATAATAGGAGAGTTTTGATTGGACCAAAATGCATCTACATTACGTGCGTTCCTTGTGGCACCAGACAATGTCGTAGAATTAGACAAAACTTGATCCCATGGGGTTACTGAATACCCAGGTTTACTTGCTGTATTACCCCCCATAAAACCAGGAGTTATGGCATTTATAAAATCACTTGTATTAAAGTTATTGTTCCCCCAGGCCTTACTTAGGTCATCAGAGGCACCCGTAAAACTTTTACCTAAGTTGTTCAAGGAGAAGAAGTCACTTAAGGACACATTTGAATTAGAGTTATAAGTAGGATCATTGTTTAGATCAGCGGAACCATCAGACAAAGGGACCATAGCAGTATGTCGCGCATTGTTATTGGAACTCTGTGTGTCATTCACAGCACTAATCTCGTTAGTCGCTTCCTCAGGGGACATAACCCCTAAAAACAACAACCAGTCCTCTAGCCACTGAGGTATGTCTCCTCCCGTAAGTCCTTCAATAGCCATTTTTATGTACCACGTGGTAAGGTAATGTTGATTGGTTGTTGTTTTGGTCGTTCAAAGTTATTGGTAAACATACCACCAAGTCCGGTTAGGGCATTACCCCACCCGGTACCACCTGCAGCCATAGTGGCACTAAGGTTCTGTGCTGCGTCGGCCCTGGACTTAAGTCCCGCCGCCGCAACGCCGCCCAAATTACCGCCTATACCTCTACCAACATTACTCAACTGAAGTGGTATGTCAAGGAGACCAGTTGCTGTAGCAATGTCACCACTTTCTCTACCAAGCAGACTGTTGATTAATGACTGGGCCTGAGAGAAGGCCTGAGTTCTACGTTGTGTCTGCCCTTGTCCTATGGCTTCCTCAAGTTGCCCCATGTTATGAGCGCCACCAGTAGAACCTAACCTACCTTGGGCCAACAAACGTGTCTCCAAGTCAGTACGTAGTTTGTCTTCCTGAGGTTGATAGTACTCTTGTTGTTGATTATAAAAAGTATTGGCAGCTTCAAAAGGGTCTAGCCCATATTTAAGAGCTTGTTCTCCCCATAGACCACTACGAGTTAAGGCACCTTGGTACACCTGGGCTAACTCAGGGGACAAGTTCAGTAAGCCAGTACCCGTGTCATCATCGAACTGAGCCGTACCACCAAGGCTACCTATGGACCAAGGTTCAGCAGCCCTCGTCGCCTCTCTGGCTGCAGCCGTAATCGCATCGGCTGACTGTTGAGAGGCCTGTAGAGCCGCATCGGCGTTGTCCCTAGCACCAAGCCAACTTAATCCACCTCCAATTACCTGTCCAGCTACGTCCCACCAATCTGCCATAATAACTTCCTCTTCCTATTTACCTAATTTTACCTTGTTTGGTCAAAAATGTAGTATTCACTAAACTCGAGTAATTCCCCGAAACTTCAGTAACCATCTTAAGTCTAATGACTTTACCTGTACGTGCCAAAGGTAATGTGTACTCCTTTGGTCCGTCTGCAGGTGCATACTTAGCTGCACCGTATAGTGAGGCCGCACTACCCCAAAGATACGTAATTGCGTCGGTCACTAAGTTAAAGGTCTTAGAGTACGTCGAGTCCTCCTCGTAGTCCTTAGCGATAGTAATCGTTGAGGCAGCACCTTGACCACCAGTAACTGTGAATAGACCCCTCTTGAGTATCTTAGCAAAAACTTGATCACCAAAGTCCATCCAGGGAGACTGAAAGGTCCAGTTGTAGTCGTTGTTGGTGTAGCTCCAGCAAGTAGATGTTTCCCATGTGTTACTAGCTGCTACACAAACTCCCTCAGAACCATAGGCCCCCGTAACATCTGCAATAGTTACGTCATAATAACCATCGTACTCAGTTATGGAGTCTGAGATACCCATATAGAGTTTACCGTCAATAGTCGAGACACCACACAAAGGATCATCAGTAAAGGTCCAAGTGGTTATTCGTGGCAACCCTTTTCCAGAGGAAAAGTCAAAACAATACGTTCTGCTATATCCCGGCATGAAGGTCAAAACAAAACCTTCCTTTTGGTAGTAGATACTCTTTACGGTATCTAAGTCCGCTTTGGCAATAAGTCTCGTTAAGTCATTCCTTACTGCTATCGACACATCCTCAATTGGAGACTTACCGTCAGTCTGAGTGATACGCTTTATGGACTTAAGACCCTCATAACTAAGGAAGTAGATGTCGGTCCCAACGTAGACTATGTTGTCCCTACCTGCGAGACCAGTGTCCCTTATGAGGTCATCAAGGACCATTGTCGAGGGATTATTGGCCCCTGTGTAGATAGCTATGTTTTGTTTACCAAAGATAATGATCTTGTCCTCAAGGGAAGCTAGACCAATTATCTCATCGTTACCCCACACAGTCTTAAGGTCAAGTGAACCTGCAGCCCCGGTGTTCAACTTCTCACCAATGAGATTATCTGAGTAGTATAATGTACCTACGTCCTCAGTAATACCTCCGTACCACATACGACCAAAGTCACCAAGTCCACATGAGGGGTCAAAGGTAGTTACTCCAGAAGCAGCAACGTAAGCACTAAGATCATCAATATCGTACCAAGAAGTTCCATCGTAGTTAATTACCTTATGTCCACTTTGTATACCCCAGAACTCATCATTGAAATTAATCCATTGCCAATTACTATCGGTAATGGTTTGAGGTGTACCTGCGAAGGACTGTGTAGTTAGACTATTAGGTGTTACCGTTGTGTCCAGTTTTACTATAGTGGCACCTGAACCACCATAGAATTCTCTGGTGCGATCTGACTTAATGTAGTTACCAAAGGACTTGATTGAGGAAGCTAAGGTCTTGCTAATCTGTTTAGCACCCTGACGAGGCCCCATTCGACCCTGAAGATCATAGACTACATTTTCAGCCACAGTAAGCCACTCAGGGGATAGGGTTGCACTCTGAGATTGTGTATTAAGTCCCTTAGACCCTAGACCCTTAAGTACTACTGGTGTAGTGGGTTTAGCTGGCATACCAAGTTATCTCGTCTACAGTCCGAAGTTCATCATGTGAAATAGCATCGGTAAGTGCAGTGGCGAACCTAGTCGCAGCTACGTCACTTAAAGTACCACCATCCTCACCTCGCTCATTAAGAGCCAGAGCATAAGCACCTAGGATCACTAAATGTTCAGGAATACTAAAGGTGTCTGCGGCTAGTGTACGACTATCCTGAGGTTGTATAGCGTGAACTTTAATGTCATATACCGCATCAGGGGTGGGATAGAACGATATGTCGTTATCAATAAGTCTAAAATGTGTCGGTTGTCCAGTTTGGGTAGTACCTACATAAGTGAAATGATAAAAGTCATTATCACCAATCTGAGACAATTGATGGTCGTTAGTGTTGTCGATAACCTGCAGGATACGGGACCTATTATCCAGACCGGACATGTCATAGGTAGCCGTAGATGCTACAGTGGTTACTGTCTCAATAGTCCTTAGAACACCCCAATTCCAGGCGTCCTCTATGTAGTACTTAGTCTCGTTGACTAACTCACCGATAAGTTTCTGATAATCATCAGTCTCTGAGGAAGTAGACAGGATGCTTGTCCAGTCGGAACCTATGGTGTCCTCTCGCATCCTAGTAAGCACACTATCTATAACTGTACGAAAACTCATTCTATATATCCTTCTTTGTGAACAGCCTACGCTCTGCTTCTCTACGCCTCACCAAACCCTTTAGTATTCTACCAGCGGCTCTACGCCACTTCCAGAACTCGTTACTAGCATCCACAAAACTTCCTCTGTTTATTTTCATTCTCATGGTGCTTCTTTGGAAGTTCCCTGATCCAACATTGTACACAAACGATGTTAAAGCTGAGAATTGGTTGTGTGTCAGAGGGGTACTAACCAATCGTCCAATCGCTTGTTCAGCCGTTTGTAGGCCGAACTCAAGATAACTAATTGCTGTTTCGTGTGTAATTTCTCCATGATCCATTGTAACCCTAGAGCCATTAGGAGTAAAACAAGAACCGTAACCAATAGTAGGAATCCCACCACTGTCTCTATAAACTTGAGGACGAAATCCCTCAAAATCACTAACCAACTTAATACCTTCTGCATTAGTTCTCACTTCCTAAACTGCCTACCACCAAACCAGAAGGCCAAGATTGCGGCCCACATAGCCATAACTTCATCGTTCCAAACATTAATAAGTGCATCCCCTGGCTCAATACCTTTGTCCAATAGGAGCATATATGTAGTAACTTCAACCCCTATAAATAAGGCCATAAAAAGATAAGTGATAACAGGACGTACACTAGCACGGAGAGCGTTAATGAAGCCACCCCCGTCAAGAGAGGCATCGTGTTCGTGTATAGTCTCAACTTCTCTAATGTTCGCATCTATCGCAGTCCTATCCAGTTGGATTTCTGCCGCCTTAGTCATCACCGCTAATTCGTGCTTCTTATCAGCACGATCCTGGAAGAAATCCATGACTTTAGGCAGGAAGCTGGTCCCAAAACCCAAGAGTGATCCAAGTAAACTAAGCATACTACTTCTCCTTTATGTCCAGTTGGATCAACGTCTTTTCAACGTCATCAATCGTGGCACCAAGAGCAGCGTCATAAGCAGTTAAAATCGCATACATTTTACCGTTTTGTGATGTGTGAACTACCGAGTAGACATTATCCTCAATCGCCCTTACCAAAATGTCCACTACCCGCCTATGCCACTTATTGAAGTTGTCAATGAACGCACTTGATATCCCCCCTCGTCTTGCATCTGCAAGATAATCTGTAACCGTTTCAGTTAGGTTGTGGGATAACAAGGTATGCATTTCAGAGTCCGACAATTCATTGAAATTTGTGGACTTGACCAGTTTTTTCAGACTGTCTTGGAACGCAGCGAACTTAATCGTTAGGAATTTCTTAGCCGTTGCTGTCACATTCAGTTGCGGAATAACCAATTGCAACCAAGTATCCGCATGAGTAAAAAGCGAATGATTCAATAGAACCGTTCGGTTGATCTCACCTGATGCTAATTCCTGCCGCTCAAGATGATTCTGTACCAGCATGACGCCCATTGGACTGAACCCTGTAATAGCCGCCACTACAATCATTGCAATATTTTTTGTCAGAGTCATTTGTACCTTATTTGGTTTATCAGTATGACGACCAGCACAATCAGAATAATTCCTTCGCCCCAAGAAAATGTCATCGCCTTTTTACCTCTGTTAAAATTTCCTTTATATCCTGTCGGTTGTCATCTAGTGTCCGCTGCATGATTTCTATCGTGTTTTGAATAACCGCTGTCTGCGTTTTAAGCTCGTTAATTTGCTCACGATCATTTTGATTCGCTTCGACTTGTTGTATCTGGTCTGCCGACTGTGAGATTTTGTGGGCCTGTAAGTCCCTAACATCATTCGCCACTGTTTGTTCCAGCGTATTAAATGCGATTATCCCTGCGCTGATCACCCCTACCACTGCCAGAACATGACCGATGGTGAAGTTCTTGCTAAGATGCCATGATGTTTCGGTCATTGATCTATACACCCCGCTGGCGGTGGTATGTAAGGATGAGAGCCATTATGCGACGACATAAGTGTATCACAATCCCGCCTAATTGAACTAACCTTATGCTGCAAAGATTCTAGCTCTCTTGCTCGTTGCTCTCGTTGCTCTGGTGATAACATACTGGCGATCACCCGAATCTGGTGTTTCTGCACACTGTCTGATGACTCCATCTGATCAAGCCTCGTATACAGTGTGGTAATCGAGTCGTTGGCTTTTGTTAGGTCTTCCAACAATCGCGCAATCTGGCCTCTTACCAATCCCCAAGTAGCGGCTAATCCACTCAAAACCGTAGCAATTGTCATTAATTCTCTTACGCCTAGTTCCATAATATGTACTCAATATTGACGAGGCAATAGACACATTATAGTTTTACGTCTGTGTCTGGCCCAAGTTTTACTAAACTGCTTTTCCAATCGCTACCGGCTTGAATGATACAGCCAGCGCCACTCTCATCAAGACTTGTCACAATAAACTGACCGTCCTTTAATTGCCAAACAGCAACAGACACATCCGCATCATGCCCTTTTCCGTAGCCCACGATAAAAGCCCCTGATCCCGCAAGAAATCTCCCCATGTCCTCGCTATCACCGCAAACCATCTGCGTTACCACGCTTCTCATCAACAGTTCCGCTGTTGCGGGTAATGACCAAGCAAAAATAACGATAGCGAGGAGAATAGGTCTAACCATTAATATTTTCTACTCTTTCGGAAATTTGGCTTTAACTGCCGTCCATTGGCCGACGATCCCATCAAGGTCAGCGGGGAGATCAAA
>Ga0208299_1000503_pt1 | contig 36016 bp, 30 predicted proteins | sample 15_taG_FD_184089 | JGI IMG/M metagenome (GOLD analysis project Ga0208299, IMG submission 184089) | Marine viral communities from the Subarctic Pacific Ocean - 15_ETSP_OMZ_AT15312 metaG (SPAdes) (version 2) | ecosystem: Environmental > Aquatic > Marine > Oceanic | place: Pacific Ocean | collected... | reverse complement strand
TATAGTAAATAGAATTACGAGATATAAATTGTATAAAAGATTTAGTATTATTGTTTTCATATATATATTATCCAAATGTAGTCGTATTTAGTTTGTAGAAATGATATATGGGGAGAGAAGGTGGGGTGGGGTAAAAGTTGGGGTTTTTATTTTGGATGGGGCGGGGGAGGGGGGAGGGGGCAATACAAACTCTATATATTTACAATGTCCTTTTCGCGGGTACCTCCTATATACGGGTACCTTAGGATATTAGTCCCTAATATCTATAGGTGACATAAGGTATAAGGGTTAAGAGTAGCAGGCTAGTGTCATGTTTTGTAAAAATATTATTAATCATGTGATTATACGAAGTATAACACTTCAACAATGGCAACACTAACACCGACACTTACATTAGCTAGTACAGATCTGGTTACGGACTCTTTGAGTTTGTCGACTAATACAAGTATCACGGCTAGCCATACCACTGGTTTAGCTAGACAACCAATAACGTCTACAGCCGTAGGAACAGCCTCAGGTCAGGTGACGCTATACACAGGAGATGACTTCGCTGCTATCGCATATTTGTATGTTAAGAACACGGATGACACCGCTACGGACTACATCTATGTCTACAAAGACGGGGGAGTTGATAACTTACTAAAACTAGCTGGTGGAGATTGGGCTTTCTTACCTTTAATCGCTGATGATACATTAAAAGCATGGGCTACCACAAGCGGGACTATCGTAGAGTTTATGGTTGTAGGCACGGATCAGTAGTAACAAAATAAATAAAACAACATGGCATTTAAATTAAGATCGGGGAATACAACCTCATTTAAAAAGATGGGATCCTCCGCTTTAAAAGCGAATCCTTATGCAGACGCAAAAGCTAAAGACGCTAATTTAGATTCTTACATTAAAACTAGGAACGCTAACGAAGTTGGATCCGAAGCGTACGAGACAGCGCAAGCTAAAATTAATGCCGCATACGGTAAAACAAGGGTCACTAAGGGGTCAGACGATACAGTTGCAGGTAAGAGAATTAATAAACCAGCTGCGAAACCGTCAATAAAAGCTTCTGAAATAGCTACTGGTGTTGAAAAGCCAGGTTTACAAACTACGGCACCCGGTAAAGCTGGCAATGTGGATAAATCACATGGTGATAAAACTGGTAGTGGGAAAAGCGGAAACGTTACAACAAAGAAGAGCAATAAAGATAAATCAGATACTCTCGTAGAATCACAAGGTAGAACTAAAGGAGGTAGCACAGTAGTTGCTAGTGACTACAAAGGTACAAAAAAGAAAGCGTCAGGCCAGGGAGAGCGAGATGCTCAGGCTGCAATTACTAGAGGTAAAGAACGTGAAGACAGAAAGAAGGAGGCAGCTGGTACAGCCGATGCGAAAGAGGCAGCGCTTATAGCTGAGACTGCTCGTAAGAGGACATTGACTAAAGGTCAAGCTAAAAAGGAGGTAAAACAAAGCGATGAGTACAAAGCTAGCGATAGAGCTGGCCGTAAGCGATTAAGACAGCAAGCTAAAAGCGAATCTGGCGGTTCTAGACGCGACGTAAAAAAGGCTGCAGACCAAGCCGCAAAAAGTAATAAAAAAGCTAACACACAAGCAGCTAGCGCCCAACTTGAAAAAGATGTCGCTGCTATAAATTCAAAAGGATAAAGATATGGCATTTAAAATGAAAGGATTTTCCGGGTTCAAAGCCAAAGAAGGGGAACCAAGCACATCAGTAACTGAAAACTTACTACGTAATCTCAGCAATTCCGAGGAGGTTCTTGCAGATAAAGCATATAGAGTCGCGGAAAGAGCCGCTGGTACTGGAACAGAAGACGCGGAAGGGAATGTGATATCCCGCGAATCAGGTAATGAAGAGTCAAGCAAAGCGCTAGAGGCTAAATCTGACGAGCAGTATATTGCTGAGTTATCTAAGATGCAAGCTTCAAGTGCTGCATCTGCAGAGAAAGAAGATGAAAGGAAAGCTGAGATTGAAGCAAATAAAGCTGAAATAGCTCGGAGGAACGCTTTGTCACCAAGCGAGCGTAGAAAAGAAGATAGAGCGAAAAAGAAAGCAAGGAATAGAACATAGGGAAACTCCCTATACCATAAACAGTCATAAAACCAAAAACACATGACCTATTTATACTACAATAGTACGTCTACGACGCATACTATGAAACCTGGGAAACAAGAGATCACTGAATGGACGCACATGGCGGACAAGAGTAAGTGGCGAATTACCCAATTACCCAACGGATTCTACCAAACGGAAGTATCCAACCCTAAAGATGAAGAGAATTGGCACTCTGTAACCCGTAGAGAGACTATGGAAGGCGCAGAATCTGCTATTGACGGAAGCATCGACTACTTCTCGAAGAAGTTAGAGGCTACAAAAGGGCCGAAAGTGGTAAAAACGTTCTAACATGAGGACAATATTACTAATCGGCGTGATTTTCGCGTCATGCACCCCTAAAACGCAGATCGATGAGGAGATTAAACTTAGTAATACTGAAATTGAATTCGTCAGCGACGAAGTATATCATCAAAATCAAGCATATATTGATTCGCTGTCTACGGACGCAGAAATAACAAGATAACAAACTTCAATGTGAGTATCTATAAAACCATCTAACCAAAATTTAATTTAATTTAATACAATATGGAATATAACTTACCTAGTGAGTTAATAAAATCACTAGACTTCGGCGAGGAGGCTAAAGACAAAGTCATAGCCGGAGTAGAAAAATTAGCTAAAGCCGTGAAATCTACATTAGGCGCTTCTGGGAAGTGTGTAATATATGAGGACGCGCGCGGAAAGCCGGTCATAACAAAAGACGGTGTAACCGTTGCTCAAAGCGTAGTCTTGTATGATCCGGTTGAAAACATAGGGGCCACCCTAATAAAGGAAGCCGCTAGCAATACCGTGAAAGAGGCAGGGGACGGAACTACTACAGCTACTGTACTTGCTGAATCACTACTTAAAACAGTAAATTCAGAACAGTATAGTGGCAACTCAATTCGAGATATTAAAGAGGGTATTAACTCGGGACTTCAAAAGGTCAATGAGTACCTCGAAACCTCTGCTATTGAAGTTGTGGGAGATATGCTTGAGAGTGTTAGCGCTATCTCTTGTAATAATGATAAAGCTCTCGGTGCTATTATATCAGAAGCGTATCAAAAAGTTGGGAAAGAAGGCGTTGTTCTCATGGAAGAAAGTGAGACAGAGGAAACATATGTGGAATTAGTTGATGGAGTTCAGATAGATTGCGGATTAACATCTCCGCACTGGGTAACGAATACAGAGAAACATATCTCTGAATTAGAAGATCCATATATCTTAATCGTGTCTAGCGAGATTCCCAACGTACGAAAGATACAAACGGTATTAGAACATGTTATAAAGAAAGGGAGAGCCCTTTTAATTATAGCGCCTGTAGCACAACAGGTAAAGAGTGCTTTACTTATGAATAAGGTAAAAGGGAATATAAAGATTAATATTATAGACCTACCAGGATTTGGCCCCACGAAGAAGGATGCTACAGAGGATTTAGCTATCCTCACTGGGGCCACAGTTATAAATGAGGAATTGGGAGATGATTTAGATCTTATAAGTGTAGATCACTTGGGGAGGGCGGAGACAGTTGTTACAGACGATAGTTCTACAGTAATAACCTTAGAGGAGATCACTGAGGAAACAACTGAAAGGATAGCAGAAGTAACTAAAAAAATAGCTACAGAGAAAAATGGATTTATAAAGAAGAAGTTAGAGCAAAGATTAGCTTCTTTATCTGGATCTGTAGGTATTGTACGAATTGGAGCTGATTCTAAAGTCGAACTCAAAGAAAAGAAAGATAGGGCCGAAGATGCTATATACGCAACTAAAGCCGCTTTAAAAGAAGGTATCGTGGCTGGTGGTGGAGCCGCCTTGTTATGGGCATCTGAAAAAATTAAACCTACAAACGTAGGGGAAGAGATACTTCTTAAAGCTATTAGATCTCCTTTCTACACTATATTAGATAACGCAGGTATATCGGACATGGTGTGTGAAGATAAGGAATCCTGTGGAGTAGATGTTATATCTGGTAAATGCGTTGACATGTTAGAGGCTGGGATTGTAGATCCAGTGCTTGTAACTAAGTCAGCTCTAAAAAACGCGGTATCAGTGGTATCAACCATTATATCCGCAGATTGTGTAATCTCAAATGCTAGAGCAGATGAAAGCCATTAACGATTACATAGTAGTAGATATAGAGAAAGCAGGGCCTAAAAAAGTTGGTGGTCTACTTCTCACAGAAGAATTAGACGAAACGAATAGGTACGTAAAAGCTACGATTATCTCTACAGGTAATCTAGTGGAAGGTCTAAAAGATGAAGACATTATATATTACGACAAACACGCTGGGCATGGTATAACCTGGGCGGATACAATGTACCATGTAATCCGAGCAAGAGATGTGGTTTTAGTGGAATGAGAATTACATCTCAAGATCTTAAAGAGATGAACATCCTTAAGTACTACAGGCTCACGAGGAAGTGGGCCTGTAAGACTTACGGGTTAACAGATGCTGATCTAGAGTTGTTGATATATCTAGATCATAAGGGTAGATTTACCCGAAACGAATTCATCGACGGCGCTTACACGTATTCTTGGGATAAGAAAAGGTGGGAGAGACTGCGATCAGCCGGGTGGATAGAAGTCTGGCGACATAGAAACCGAACGAGTATTAAATACTCTATATTTAAAACCTCTTTTAAATGCTCTCAACTCGTGAGTCGCATATACCGAATACTACTAGGTGAGGAAGATTTACCTACCTCAGAGCGTAGTGTTTTTTACAATAACGTATCATATACAGATAAAGTCATGAATAAGTCTATAGATGATATGATACGAGATAAAGATAGATAATAACAAATCAATATAATATGATGGAATTTTTATTAGAAAACTGGGCTGCATTACTTATAGCCCTAATGGCCTTAGCGAAGGTAGTGGTGAACTTAACACCTACGGAGGCGGACAACAAAATCTTCGGATGGGTTGACACATTTATTAACGCTATCATCACAGATAGACGTAAATAAACACTATGGCTTTTAAACTTGGGAATAAACCACTACCAGGTATCGCTCATGGTGGTAAACTTAATAAGAAGCACGGTTTTAAAATTGAGCGCAAAAAACTTGAGGATGGTGTTTTAGGTGAAGCTCATCCAGGTAGAGTAGTGGTAGATAAGGGCGTTGAACCAGGTAGCGCTCAAGAGAGAAAAGTGATCTCTCACGAAGCCCAACACGTAAGGGATATGGATAGCGGTAAAGCCGCTTTTGGGGACGACTGGGTAAGATGGGAAGGTAAGACTTATCAGAGGAAGGATGGTAAGATAAAATACAACGGTACGTGGAATGAAGAGGGATGGGAGGGGTTTCCTTGGGAGCAATCGGCTATGAAAGCGGAGAGATAATGAGTGATAAAAAGAAAATAAAAGACACTAAGCTAGGTGCTTGGTTAGCCAATAAAGCGCCAGATATCTTAGGTGTAGTAGGAGATCTTCTCCCGGACAAGGGAGCTTTGGGTATAGTAAAAAATCTTATAGACAAAGATCCAACTATAGATTCTGGAGAAGCTCAAAAAATGATAGACGCGGAAGTAAAATTCCAAGAGAATGTAACAAATAGATGGGTGGCAGATATGGGTAGTGATGTTAAACTCGCTAAGCTGATTAGACCCCTAACTCTATTAGCTCTTATGACTATGTTTGTGGCGACTATGGTGTTTGACAGTATAGACACGCTGCCTTTCAACGTTAAAGATTCATATGTGTCTTTATTAGAAATATTAATGTTAACTGCCTTTGGAGCATACTTCGCGGGTAGGACAATAGAAAAAGTAAAAAAATAAAATGGGAATGAACTCAACAACAGCATTTGGTCTTGGGCAACTGGGATCTGTGTTCTGTAAAACCGCCGCAAGCACTGTAAAACCTCCAGTTGGAAAAGTTTTTACAGCTATAACATGCGTAGATGCTTGCACCTTTGATGTGCTTAAAGATGACAGAAGCGGGAAGGTGCAGTGTATTGGAAACCCTGCCTCTCACGATAGAACTGATGCAGACGCTGATAACGCACCTACAAGAACCGAAGGCACGAAAGGTGAGATTGCCACTGGGACAGAGTTTCCAGCGGGTATCACTATTTATGGTCGTTGGTCAGAGATATCAACATCTGGGGCTACAGCCTTTATAGCATACCTAGGCTAGTGTTAGGATTAAGATCTAGTATCGGTAGTTTAGTAAAATCATTACCGCCATCGACTAATACCAACTCGTACTCTATCCTTATGGATGGTACTAATGACTATCTGTCGCAACCTGATGGAGATAATCTTTTTGATACTTTGGCGACTGGTAGTTGGACGCTATCTTTCTACGTTAAATTTGTTACCACTACTAACCAAACGGTGTTTTGGAAAGGGACATATCCTAGTGAATACCTATGGATAGCATGTAGTGCTGGTGGGGATATGCAAATAGTAGGAGCTACAGGAACAAGTACTACTGTTATCAACGCTGTGTTTAATTCTAACATGGACGCTGATACTTGGTATCACGTAGCCTTTGTAAGCGACGGATCTGCAACAAACAGGAGTACTATATGTTATATAAACGGTGATGTTGTGGCCACTAACAGTGAAAGCTCTGTAGCATCTTCAACAAACCTAGAATCTCATACTGGAACTAGCCTCTTTACCACATCTAATTTGGCAGGTTTAGCATACTACAACCAATACTTGGATCAGATAGCCACATGGAATACTGCTTTAGATGAAGATAATATAGCTGCTATATATAATGACAATCCAAATCTAAGTAGTAATTCTGGAGATTACACAGGTTCCGCTAGGTTGCAGAAGTATTTAAAGATGGATGAAAATGAAGGCACTAGTGCAAACGATTTAGCAGGAAACAGCTTTGCGGCTATGACTTTAGTAAACGGAGCGGCTTGGTCCACTGATAAACCTTGGTAACAATGAAATATGTAATTATAGAATCATCAGATATAGGTTCGGTGGACTTCTCTCAAGTACTAGAGACAAGTTCTGACACTTTGCGTTATAATATTAACAACACTAAAACGTTTGTGAAGTTCGAGGGAGACACTCCATCTTTTCTAGACGGCGAAACACAATATACACATAGCGAGATACTAGCTATCCTAAACAATGAAAATGGAGAATGGTATACAGAAACAACTATTTAATAAATTTAATTTAATTTAATTATGGGTAAATCAAAAAATAAGAAGGTTGTAGACCTAAAACCAGAGAAGATCTCTGATGAGCATTTAGGTAAGTTACAAAGCATCGTTCAAGCTTTAAATAAGCTTAAACTCGATATTGGGCAACTCGAAGCGCAGAAACATGGAGCTTTAAATACTCTGTTTCAAGGTAACGATCAACTCAATATATTACAAGATGAAATTCGTGAAGAATACGGTAAAGATATAGACGTCAATATAAACGACGGAACTATAAAATACAAAGAGAATGAGCCATCTGATTCGTAAGATCACGATAGGTAAAGACTACAAGAATGACTCCATGCATTATGCCGTTGGGCAAGAAGTGTATGGTGGTCATACTATATGTGACATCTTAGAAGAGGAGACTAAGTACTCTATATACATCAGAAAAGATAAAACCGTTATACCTTGGAAGGATTTCAATAAAAACATGGCGGTATCTGTGGAGTATAATTTAGAGTATTGATGGATTCAGTCTACGACTATATTGTCGAACCACTAGGTGATAGGTATAACAATAGCAAAAAAATTGGAGACAAGGAGTTGATATTAAACACTGAGATATTTAACCATCAGTACATAAACAGGGAGGCGCGGGTTTTATCTGTGCCTCGAGCTGGCGCTCCTTTAAATCCTCGCGTGGGAGATGTAATCACCTTGCATCACAACGTTTTTCGCAGATGGCACGATGTAAAAGGCAGAGAAAGAAACAGTAGATCGTTTCTTGAAGAGGGTAAATATCTAGTAGCAAGAGATCAAGTGTACTTGTATAAAAGGGAGGGTGGTGAATGGAATTGTCCTAAAGGATATTGTTTTGTTCAACCTCTTCAGTCTATAGATGAATTTGACACTGAAACAGAGAGACCTTTAATGGGTGTTGTTAGGTATACTGATGGTACAGTAGAAGAGGGCGATCTAATTGGATTTAGACCTAGCAGTGAGTTTGAATTTATAGTTGATGGTCAAAAGTTATACAGAGTGTTATCTAATTTTATTACAATTAAATATGAACATCAAGGAGACGAAGAGGAATATAATCCAAGCTGGGCATAGAGCAGTTGAAGAGTTGATCAAGGTGGCTAAAGAAGCTATTGTAGATTCAGGTGATGATATCACCGCAGATAGACTCAAAAACGCTGCCGCTACAAAAAAGCTTGCTATATTTGACGCTTTTGAGATACTAACACGAATTCAAGAAGAAGAGAACCTACTAGAGGGTCGAGAACCTGAAGAGAAGAAAAATAAAGCTTTTAAAGGTTTTGCCGAAGGAAGATCTAAGTAATGTACGAGCAGACGCTAGTAAAAATAATAGAACCTATAAAGAAGACTACTTTAAGTAGACTTAATAAAGGCAAGAAGTGGAAGTACGGATACGATAAAGATCACGATATAGTGGTGTTATCTAAGAATGGTGTTATAGGAGAGATATACGATATACAAGGTTTTAAGATAGCGCTGCCTAAACCCACTAATGTTTTTGAGCATAAGAAGAAAAAGTGGGAGAAGATGGAGATGCCAAAAGAACTAAGTCGCTTAAAGACTATATTCGATTGGAGAAATTATCCAGACGAACAAAAAGAGAAGTGGCATGATTATATCGACGAAGAATTTAGACGAAGGGAGGAAGGTTTTTGGTTTAACAATAACGGAACACCAACCTATTTAACAGGTAGTCACTACATGTACCTTCAATGGAGCAAGATTGACGTCGGAGCTCCAGACTTTAGGGAGGCCAATAGGCTATTCTTTATATTTTGGGAGGCTTGTAAAGCTGACAAGAGATGCTATGGAATGTGCTACCTTAAGAATCGCCGTTCGGGATTCTCTTTTATGAGTTCAGCAGAAGCAGTTAACTTAGCCACTATATCGAGTGATAGTAGATATGGGATTCTCTCTAAGTCTGGGGCCGACGCTAAAAAGATGTTTACAGATAAAGTAGTACCTATATCTATAAACTACCCTTTCTTTTTTAAACCTATACAGGACGGTATGGATCGTCCGAAATCGGAATTAGCGTATAGAGTTCCGGCGAGTAAGTTTACTAGAAAGAAAATACAGAGCAATGAAAAGCTCGAGGAGATAGTGGGTCTTGACACTACTATAGATTGGAAGAACACTGGAGATAATAGCTATGATGGTGAAAAACTTAATCTATTAGTACATGATGAGAGTGGTAAATGGGAGAGACCAGATAATATATTAAACAATTGGAGGGTTACTAAAACTTGTTTGAGATTAGGTAGTAGAATCGTAGGGAAATGTCTCATGGGTTCTACTTCTAACGCGTTAGATAAGGGAGGTAGCAATTTTAAGAAACTTTTTAATGATTCAGATGTATCAAAGCGAAACCGTAATGGACAAACGAAGTCTGGGCTTTATTCTCTCTTTGTCCCAATGGAATGGAACTATGAAGGATTTATTGACGAGTACGGATTTCCAGTCTTTGATAATCCACGTGATGGAGAACGACTGGGACCAGACGGTGAATTAATAGACGTTGGTGTTGTAGACAGCTGGGACAACGAGGTTGAGGGATTAAAAGATGATCCAGATGCTTTAAATGAGTTTTATCGTCAATTTCCTAGAACTACTGAACACGCGTTCCGGGATGAGAGTAAAAATAGCATCTTCAATTTAATGAAGATATATGAGCAAATAGACTATAACGAAGGTAGTAGGCATGCAGCGCATACTACTACTGGGAGTTTTCAGTGGGAGAATGGTATTAAAGATTCAAAAGTTGTCTTTTATCCAGATCCAAGTGGTAGGTTTAAGGTGAGTTGGGTTCCGCCCGTGGTTTTACAAAACAAACAAGTTATAAAGAATGGTGTTAGGTTCCCAGGCAATAATCATATTGGGGCGTTTGGCTGTGATAGTTATGATATTAGCGGCACTGTTGATGGCAAAGGATCAAAAGGATCGCTCCACGGATTAACTAAATTCTCTATGGAAGACGCTCCTTCGAGTACGTTCTTCTTAGAATATATAGCAAGACCCCAAACCGCAGAGATGTTTTTCGAGGATGTACTTATGGCGTTGGTATTTTATGGTATGCCACTCCTTGCGGAGAACAATAAACCAAGATTACTATATTATCTACGTCGAAGAGGATACAGAGGGTATAGCATGAACAGACCAGATAAAGTATGGAAGAAGCTGTCAGTGGCAGAAAAAGAGGTTGGTGGTATACCAAACTCTAGTGAAGACATTAAACAAGCTCACGCAGCGGCTATAGAGATGTATATACAAGAACATGTAGGTCATTTAGGCGAGGGCAATTATGGTACGTTATACTTTAATGAGTTATTAAATGATTGGGCTAGATTTGATATAAACAAGAGAACTAAACATGATGCTTCTATAAGTTCTGGTTTAGCTATCATGGCCTGCAACAGACATCTATACGCGTCTAACGCTAAGGTAGAAATACAACCTTTAGATTTAAATATAGCAAAATATAACAATAAGGGATTTATGTCCCAAATAATAAAGTAGAATATGGCTGAGTCAGTACATGTTAATTTTCCTTCTCAAGCGGTTCCCGACTTAGAGAAAATGAGCCTTGAGTATGGGCTTAAGGTAGCTAGGGCTATTGAACAAGAGTGGTTCAAAGATTCCTATAACAATAGATACAGTGCTGCTCAGCAAAAGTTTCACAACTTAAGATTGTATGCTAGAGGAGAGCAATCTATACAGAAATATAAGGATGAGTTGTCTATTAATGGTGATTTATCCTATCTTAATTTAGATTGGAAACCTGTGCCTATTATACCTAAGTTTGTAGATATAGTAGTAAATGGCATGTCGGAGAGAATGTTTAGCGTAAAAGCCTACTCACAAGACCAGTTTGGTGTTAGTAAAAGGACTGAGTATATGGAGTCTGTTATGAGAGACATGGAAGCTAAAGTTTATAACGATCAAGCCGCTAGCTTATTTAATGTAGATTTATACGAAAATAAAAAAGAAGATTTACCGGACACTCAAGAGGAGTTAGACTTGCACATGCAACTTGATTATAAACAAGCTGTAGAAATAGCGGAGGAGCAAGCTATAAACGTTTTGTTAGATGGAAATAAATATGACTTAACTAGACAGCGGCTCTTATATGATTTAACGGTACTTGGCATTGCGTGTGTTAAAACCAACTTTAATTGGAGTGATGGAGTTACTATAGAGTATGTTGATCCCGCTAATATTGTTTATTCATATACGGATTCACCATACTTTGAGGATATATACTACATAGGTGAAGTTAAGACAATTCCAATTAACGAATTAGCTAGAGAATTTGACAATCTAACAGAATCTGATATAAAGGATATATACTCTAGAAGCAGCAAAAGAAATATAGGTAGACGTGCCCAGGAAACGGACAAAAACAAAGTTCAAGTCTTATATTTTAACTTTAGAACACACACTAATGACGTTTATAAAATTAAAGAGACAGGTAGTGGTGGATATAAAGCTATAGAAAAACCTGATACTTTCAATCCTCCAGTAGACAAGGAAGGCGGATACTCTAGATTACAAAGATCTGTAGAATGCATATTTGAAGGTGCTATGATTTTAGGTACTGATAAATTGCTTAAGTGGGAGAAAGCGGAAAATATGATGCGTAGCAAGAGTGATTTTAATAAAGTTAAAATGAACTACTCTTTAGTTGCACCTAGAATGTATGAGGGTCGCATTGAATCTATAGTTAGTAGAATTACTGGGTTTGCTGATACTATTCAGTTAACGCATCTTAAGTTACAGCAAGTGATGTCGCGTATGGTACCTGACGGAGTATACCTTGATGCTGATGGACTTGCTGAAGTAGATTTAGGTAATGGCACGAACTATAACCCGCAAGAAGCGCTTAACATGTTCTTCCAAACGGGTAGTGTTATAGGTCGGAGTTTAACATCTGATGGTGACCCAAATCCAGGGAAAATTCCTATACAGCAGATATCTAACGGAGCTGGGCAAAATAAAATTGGTAGTTTAATAAACACTTACAACTACTATCTTCAAATGATACGGGATGTAACAGGGTTGAACGAGGCTAGAGACGCTAGTGTTCCAGATCCCAAGTCACTAGTAGGAGTGCAGAAGTTAGCGGCAGCTAATTCTAATGTAGCAACAAGGCACGTTTTGCTTGGCTCCATGTTCTTGACATCGGAGATAGCGGAGGCTTTATCTCTTAGGATTTCAGATATACTAGAGTATTCACCTACGGCTGATGCTTTTGTTCAAGCTATAGGAGCACATAATGTAGCTACGCTCAAAGAGATGGCAGAATTACATCTATATGACTTTGGTATATTTATAGAACTAGAGCCTGATGAAGAGGAGAAACAGATGTTAGAGAATAACATACAAACGGCTTTAGCCCAACAACTAATAGATTTAGATGATGCTATAGATATTCGGGAGGTTAAGAACCTAAAACTCGCTAATCAGTTATTAAAAATAAAACGCAAGAAGAAGCAAGAACGTGACCAAAAACTCCAGCAAGAGAATATTAAAGCCCAAGCGGAGGCTAATGCACAAACTCAGCAAGCAGCAGCTGATTCTGAGATGCAAAAAAATCAGGCAAAAGCTCAAACAGACCTTCAATTAGAGCAAACTAAATCACAAGCTAAACTTATGCACTTACAAGAGGAAGTTAGACTGAAGAAAGAGTTGATGCAATTTGAGTTTGATCTTAACCAAAGTCTACGTGATCAAGAAAGAGAATCTACAGAAAGGATAGAGGGCATGAAAGAGGTTGGTAAAGATAAGCGAGAAACTGTTAAAGCACAAGCTAAAAAGTTTGAGTCTTCAGGTAATGATATCCTAGGAGGCGGAATGGGTTTAGATAAGTTCAGCCCACAAATTGGTAATTAATTATATAATATATTATGGAAGAAGTAAAAAATGAAGAGGTAACCGAAGAGGTTATCCAAGAAGAGCCTCAGGTAGAGGCTGTAGAAGAACAGGTTGTAGAACCTGATCTAGAAAAATTTGAAAGCAAAGATGACCCAGACGTCATTAAAGTAGATTTAAGTAAACCAGTAGAACCACAAGAAGAAGTAGTTGATGAAAACCAAACTGATCTCGAAGAAGCAATTGAAGAGGTTGCACAAGAAGAGGTCGCTGATGACGAAGCGCCCGCACTTGAGGAAGTAACAGAAGAAGAGGTTACCGAGGAGTTGTTTCCGGGTATTGAAGCTAAGGAGATAAGTGGAGATTTACCTGAAAACGTTCAGAAGTTAATGGACTTTATGGACGAAACTGGTGGTGACCTTCAGGACTATGTTAACTTAAATAGAAACGTTGAGGACTTAGACAGTCAAGAAGCTTTACTTGAATACTACAAAAGAACTAAACCTCATCTAGACTCGGAGGAGATTAACTTCCTTATGGAAGATAACTTCTCGTTTGACGAGGATGTAGATGATGAAAGAGATATTAAAAGAAAAAAATTGGCCCTCAAAGAGCAAGTTGCCGAGGCCAAGACCTATTTAGACGGGCAAAAGTCTAAATATTACGAAGAGATTAAAGCTGGAAGTAAACTCACTGAAGAGCAGCAGAAAGCTATAAATTTCTTCGATAGATACAATAAAGAGTCGGAGCATACGCGAAAAACAGCTCAAGAGCAGAAGTTTAAATTTACTAAGAAGACCGAGCAGGTTTTCAATGACAAGTTCAAAGGTTTTGAATATAATGTCGGAGATAAGAAGTTTAGATTTAATGTTAAGGATGCGAACCAAGTAAAGGAAACCCAAAGCGACATAAATAACTTTACCAAAAAGTTTTTGGATGAAGATAACACGTTGTCAGATGCTAAAGGTTACCATAAGAGTTTGTATACAGCTATGAATGCAGATGCAGTTGCTCAACACTTCTATGAACAAGGCAAGGCAGATGCGCTGAAAGACAGTGTAGCCAAAGCTAAGAATATCAACACAACCGCTAGATCCTCTCATGGAGAAGCGCAGACTGGGGGTATGAAGTTCAAAGTGCTAGGTGATGATTCCGCTTCTTTTAAGTATAAAATTAAAAGTAAAAACAAAAATTAATAATTAAAAATTAAAAAATTATGAGTGATGGAGTTGTAAACGGGTCAGGATTAAACTCTGTACCCGCACCAGGTAAACAAACTGTAGCCTCTGCTTTCTTAGATTTAAGAAACGACGGATGGACAGCGCAGTATTTACCTGATTTAATGGAAAAAGAAGCTGAGGTTTTTGGAAACAGAACTATCTCAGGATTCTTAGCGCAAGTAGGTGCTGAAGAAGCAATGAGCGCAGATCAAGTTATTTGGTCAGAGCAAGGGCGATTACACCTATCAGCAGCTGGAGTCATCAACGCTGATGGTGGAGCTGCAGTTGGCGCTGGTCAAGTTACTACTACAGATACGACCCATGCAGTACGCGTTGGGGATAATGTGTTATTAAACCGAACCGGTGTAGGAACACTTAGGTGTTATGTTACAGCTGTAGCAGCAGATGGATCAACTTACGATTGTGTACCTTATACACAAACTAAAATGGATTCTAGCGAAACAGGTGATATCACATTTACTGATGGAGCTGTATTAGGATTCGTTTTTGGATCTGAGTACAAAAAAGGTCAAGAAGGTCGAGGTGATTCAATTCAACCGGAATTCAAGTCGTTCACTAATAAACCAGTTATTTTAAAAGACCTTTATGAGGTATCAGGATCTGATGCTTCTCAAATTGGTTGGGTTGAAGTTTCTGGTGAAGATGGGCAAAACGGATATCTATGGTATCTAAAGGCTGCTGGTGATACTGTATCTCGTTTCACAGACTACTGTGAGATGATGTGTATTGAAGGTGAGTTATCAACTGACGACGCAGCTGACGCTGCACCAGCTACTGAAGCTTTGCTAGGTGCGAGATCTGGAACGCAAGGTTTGTTCAGTGCCGTAAAAGAAAGAGGTAACTCTATTGATGGGTTAAGTTCAGACAGTGCCACAGATACATTAGCTGCATTTGATTTAATCTTAGCGGAATTTGATCGCCAAGGCTCTATCGAGGAAAATATGATGTTTTTGAATCGAGCGTGCGCGTTAAATGTTGATGACATGCTTGCTGATCAAAATGGAGGAACATGGTCTGGTGGCGGTTCTACTTCTTGGGGAGTATTTGACAACGATGAGGACATGGCTCTTAACTTAGGGTTCTCTGGGTTCCGTCGTGGATCATATGATTTCTATAAGACTGATTGGAAATACTTAAATGATGCTTCTACAAGGGGTGGTTTCGCTGAAGCAGACGCTGAGTATGTTGGTATTATGGTTCCAGCTGGAGTGTCTTCTGTATACGATCAAAATTTAGGTAAGAACCTTAAGCGTCCTTTCCTACACGTTCGTTACAGAGCTTCTCAAACTGAATCGCGTAAGATGAAGACTTGGGTTACAGGTTCTGTTGGTGCCACTACTTCTAGCTTAGATGCTATGGAGGTGCATCACTTATCTGAAAGATGCTTGGTCACACAAGGAGCTAATAACTTTATGTTACTAACTTACTAACTGTATAGACTGTATGTTAACTACTGGGGGGCTTCGGCTCCCCGGTTTTTAACTTTTATTATTTATTATATTATATTATATTATGGCTAAAAAGAAAACAAAAACACTAGAGGTTCAAGAACCTCAAATGGAAACTGTTGTGCTAGAGGAAACTCCAGTCCAACACTATGAAAAACCATTACCCAAAAAAGACGTTTGGGAAATGAAAGATAGACGGTATATTTTAAAAAATGGAGCTGCGTTATCTCACACTTTAAGATCATCAGGTATATACTACTTTGATGAAGATAAAGGTTATGAAAGAGAACTTAAGTACTGTAAAAATCAAAGAACACCCTTCGTGGATGAAATGAAAGGTGATCAAAGACTAGGACACATTACTTTTAGAGACGGGGTACTTTTTGTTCCTAAAAATAAACAAACGTTACAAAAACTGCTATCTCTATACCACCCAGGTTTGGGTATGAAATACGTAGAGTATAAGCCAGCGGTTCGAGCTGCTAGTGAAATAGATTTAATAGAACTAGAGATTCAAGCTCTAAACGCTGCTCAAAGTTTAGATATAGACATGGCAGAGGCTGTTATGAGGGTTGAGATTGGTTCTAAGGTATCAGGGATGAGTTCTAAGGAGCTTAAACGTGATCTGTTGCTATACGCTAAGAGGAACCCTAAACTGTTCTTAGAACTCGTTAATGACGATAATGTGATGCTTAGGAACTTCGGTATCAAAGCTGTGGAGCTAGGGATTATAAAGCTATCCTCTGACCAAAGAACTTTTAATTGGGGAAACAATGACCGAAAGTTAATGACTGTTCCTTTTGACGAACATCCATACTCGGCTTTAGCTCAGTGGTTTAAAACTGATGAGGGAATGGAGATATACTCCAACATAGAAAAACGATTAAATTAATAATCAATGGTGATGCAACTGCCCTTTGGGTGGTTGCAAAACTACAAAAAAAGAATTATGGCAATAAGTGTAGACACTATATATCAGAGAGTTTTAACCCTTGCTAACAAAGAGCAAAGGGGTTACGTAACTCCACAAGAGTTTAACTTATTGGCAAACCAGGCTCAAATGAGTATATTTGAATCTTATTTTTATGCCAAAAACCAAAGAAACAGAACTGAAGAAGATAGAACTAACGAGGTGGATGAGGAGAATTTAGACGAGTTGCTTGATAGAAAATTAAGTCCCTTTAGCTCTATAGGCGCAGTAACAGGTGGCACCACTTTCCTTACACAGATAACTATAGACGGTGTAGTTAGAGATGTATTTCAAGTGGGCATGGTGTTATCAGGTAATGAACCATGTCAAAAAGTGAACGTGTTTGAAGCTCAGCGACTAAAAAATTCAGCTAGACATATGGCTACTACAGCTGGCCGAGCGCCAATTTACACTGACAGTAGGACGGATGGTAATGACATACAGGTGTACGCTGGGGACGTAGCTCCAGAAACAAGCGGTGTTGATGCGGAATACTTCGTAGCACCACGTGTTGTTGAATGGGCGTATGTCGTTGTTGGCGCTAATAAAAAAGCTCTTTATAATTCTAACGCTTCTGTAGATTTTGATTTACATAGATCAGAAGAGGATAACTTAGTTTACAATATACTCACATTAGCAGGTATAGTAATGAACAAAGTGGGACTTGCTCAAACAGCAACCCAAATGAGTTCAGCTGACCAGCAAATTCAAAAAATATAAATAGATGGGGATATTAAGATCAGAACCTGAAGCGTATTACGATAACACAACTCCAGACTTTGGTAATTATAGATATATACCTCTAACTGAGATTATAGACTCTTTTGCCGCTACATACGTAGGTCAAGGAAAGTTGTGTGAAAATGTAATTTTAAATGACATAACGTTTCACGCTATACGAGGGTTACAGGAGTTAAGTTACGACACGTTTAGGTCAACCAAAGACTGGGAGGTAGAAGTGCCGTCTTCTTTAGTGCTAGTTATGCCTTTAGACTACGTCAACTATGTTAAACTAGGTTGGAGTGATGGAAATGGTATAGAGAGAGTTTTATATCCAACGAATAAAACATCTAATGCTTTTAACGTAGATGAGTCTGTAGAGTTATACGGTGGGTTTGATGTAGATGTGGACGATGACTTAGCCAGAACAACAGCGGATTCTGATGGTAACTTCAGTTCTGATACTTGGGCTAGTTATAAAGCGCAATCAGCCACGGATATTGGTTCTACTGATGCCGACAATGTAGATGATGAGTATGGTAACTTAGTGGGTGGTAGACACGGGATTGACCCTCAATATGCTCAAGCTAATGGAACTTTCTTTATAGATGAGGCTCAAGGTAAATTTCATTTTAGTTCTAACATGAGCGGTAAAACTCTTGTATTGAGATATATTAGTGACGGTGTTTCTTCTACAAGTAACGGTGGTATTAATCTCGCTAACAGTTTAGTGCCCAAACTTGCGGAAGAAGCCATATACAAACATATATTGTACGGAGTGCTGCTTGCCAAAAAAGATACTCCTGGTGGGTTGTTAGCGCAACTTAAAAGAGAGAGGTTTGCTGAAACAAGGAAAGCTAAAATAAGACTATCTAATATTAAATTAGAGGAACTAACTCAAGTACTTAGAGGCAACTCTAAAATGATTAAACACTAAAATATGGCAGAGTTAAAAAACGTTTTTTCTAAAGCCATAATGAACAAGGATATGGACGAACGCCTTATCCCTGATGGTCAATATAGAGACGCTTTAAATATTCAGATTGCAACATCAGACGGATCAGATGTAGGCTCAGTGCAGACTTTACTAGGAAACGCTAAACACAATTCCATGGCGGCTGCCACTGGTGTTTACGACGTAGCAGACAACAGCACCTGCGTGGCTTCTATTAGCGCGGTCGATAGAGATAAGATCTACTATTTTATAGACGCTGGTACCTTATCTGATGCTGGTGGCTATAACTCTACACGTAAAGATTATATACTAGAATATAATGCTTTAACCAAGAAGCATAAATATGTTTTCGTAGATATATATAGTGTTAAAACGACTGTATATGCTAACATAACGAATTCCAGCGAGGTTCAAGTCGACTTAGGTGCTTCAAACAGCACGGATATTACAGGTATAAGGAAAGATATGTGGGTGGAGGGTACGTTTACCAATCACACAGGAGATACAATAACTATCTTAAATAAAACTGTAGCTAACGGAGCTACTTACAATGTTACTGAGGCAGATAAAGTATTAGTCACGGGTCTAGGTTACTCAGATAGTAAAAGAACGTACAACCTTAGCAAGTCTCTTACAATATCAGATGGAGATGACATAACGTTTAAAGCTCCAAGGGTTTTAAATTTCTCTAAACACGTTATCATAACTGGTATAAACATACTAGAGGATTCTATATATTGGACAGATAACAATACTGAACCAAAGAAAATAAATATACCTAGGTGTATTGCAGGTACTGGTGGTGTTGTTGATGTTATTGCAAACAACGAGGGTAATATATTTATTGGCGATACCCCGTACTTTCACACTAGACTTGTTGTAGAAGACGAGAGTGATAATCTTAAAGTTGCTCATGGTGTTTACGACGACCTTGGCGTTGATGACGATATAACTCCGGTTTATGTAGATGAAAGTCATGTAACAGTTATAAAGAAAGCTCCTACGCAACCTTTAGAGTTGGAGATGTATAGAACAAACGCATCGCGCGTTGATAGCGATGGGGTTGAAAATCCCGCTTACACTACTATATCTTCACATACGTTTAGCGACGAAGATACACAAAGTATCTCTTTTGACACTTTAATGGACTTCCGTGAAGGAGATGTATTACTTTTTGTCAATACCGGAGACACCGAACTTCCCACGACCTTTACTAGTTATGATGTTAGAGCTAAAGTTATAGCATCGAACGTACAAGGTCCAAATAATCTTTTCTCAACGGGGTTTGAACTAAGTATTTTATCAGCAACGCCTAATGTTGTAGGTATAACACAAGATTACCACGTTAGACTAGAACAAGCGGATCCGTTATTTGAGTTTAAACTTCCTAGATTTTCTTACAGATATAAGTATCAAGATGGAGAATATTCTACTTTTGCACCCTGGTCGCGTATAGCTTTTTTACCCGCCCCATATGAGTATCTTCCAAAGAAGGGTTACAACTTTGGTATGGTTAATCAAATCAGGAGTTTATTACTAAAGGGTTACCATGGTGATAAGTACTCTATGCCAAAAGATGTAGTAGAGATAGATCTGTTATATAAGGAAACTAATAATCCAACTGTATATACAGTGAAAACTGCGAAGCAGTCTGATAAAACTCCTATTTGGCCAAACCTCGAGGGGAAAGCTCCTCTGCATTTAGGGAGGGGTGAGTATGAATTAGAGACAGACATGGTGCATGCGGTCGTGCCGTCTAACCAACTCCTTAGACCGTGGGACAATGTTCCTAGAAAAGCATTAGCTCAAGAGATAAGCGCTAATAGACTTATATACGGTAATTATGTACAAAACTATACTGTAACCAAAGACCCTATTATAGCGGTGGGTTTAGTGTCAGATAAATTATCGGATGTAACCTCAGACCCAGCTTTACCCTCTGTTAAGTCTCTCCGCACGTATCAAGTGGGAGTGGTGTTTAGCGATGGGTATGGTCGAGAGACTCCAGTATTAACACACGAGAAGTCTTCTATAAGAGTGCCTAAAAAAGTATGCGGTAGAAGGAATAGATTAGATTGCCGATTAAAATCTAGCACTGATATACCAAGTTGGGCTAAGTATTACACATACTATATTAAAGAGACGTCTATCGACTACCACACGTTATCCATGGATAGATGGTATGATGCGTGGGATGGAAACATATGGTTGTCTTTCCCTTCATCAGATAGAAATAAGATTGACGAAGAGACTTTTTTGGAACTTAAAAAAGCTCATGGTAGTGAAACTGAAGTTAAAGAAAACGCTAGATATAAAGTTTTAGCTATAGAAAGTGAAGCTCCGGATTTTATCAAAATGGATAAAGATTCAATCGGCACGGTGTTTAACAACGACGAGCAGATTGGAAATAGTAACTACGGGTTCCCTGTGTTAGATGGTAGCGCTATAACTATAGAAGAAACAGCTTTTAACAATTCTTTTGGGGCGGATTTCTTACTTGACACTCCTGAGAATATGAGTCTCATTTTCTACGGAGGTGGGGAGCAATCTAAAGAATATGCGATTTCAAAAATCGCGTTAGACGGAAGTGTCTATAAGATAACTTTAAAAGATAAACTTGGAGTTGATATTCTATTTACGAGTACTGATAACTCTTTTGCTAGCTCTATAGACGATCTACGGGTAACTCTTTTTGAGGGTAAAGTAAAAAACAAACCTGAATTTGATGGTAGGTTTTTTGTTAAAATATATAAAGACACGTTATTAGAAAGCTACGTACTTACCTATAATCCACAGCAATGGGTGGTGAGTGATCAATGGTCTCTTAGTTATCTCCACAATAATGGTTATGCAACTAACAGCGTGACATCAGATGGCGCGGCAAAATTAGGGTCTTACATGAAGGTTAACTCTGGCTCTAGTGATTATAGTGGCCAAGGATTACCACAACATCCCACAGAGTGGCCTCATCACGTGGACACGGAAGGAGGAGACATATATAGATGGGGAGGAGCGAGTTCAGACACAAGCACATCAAGTGAAGCATGGCAGGTTACGACTAACGATATTAATAAAAATCCTATACTAGCTATTAACGACGAGCAAGCGGGTGGATTTGGGGCAGCTGAAGAGTTTTGGGAGGGTATGAGAGGCGCGGGTAACTTCTTTATAGACTGCGGTACCGTTTTTAGTTATAGTGGTAAAAATACAAATAGACCCGGGAGATTTGGGTGCGGATCTTTAAACTCAAACCAATGGGATGGGTGGACCGATAACGGTAATGATGACGCAGAAGACGATGGTGGTATTGGTGAATATTATTTAGGTAATTCTGTGAGTGGAAAAGGCCAACCTAGTAGAGGTATATGGGAAACAAATCCCACAAAATCGTTTATGGATATATCTTGGAGTACTTTCACTTCCACGTATGATGGAAGTGGTAATCTACCTGACGATACCGATATAACATATCGACTTCAAGATTTTACTGAAACGGGTAATCCAGAGAAATTTAAAGCTTGGAAGTTCATAGAGCAGTTAACCACGCCTGGAACTAGATTTAGATTTACTAGAGACCCAGACAAGGTTTTATACAAGGTTACAGATAGGCCACATCCTACAGGTGGAGTTTATCCAGCTAGTTCAGACGATGGTGAAGCTCCTATGTCTTTTGCTGACTCTGGTGGAACTGATCCAAATAACTATAATATCGTATATGGATGGTACCCTGATTACGAAGGCGATTGGGTTAGTTATCAAAACACGATAGGTATGGAGCAGGGGTATAATTCTGGAGTGTATGACGCAGGTTCCACTAGGTATACTGGAGTATATGGGATTCGTAATTATAAAGGCTCAGGCAATAACTCCCAATTTGAGAAATACAACTTTCGCCAGCGTTGGACTATATGCGTAGAACCTGGCATAGGCATGGGCCCTGATTCTCTCAGTGGATACAATCCTATACGAGGAACTAAACCGGCAAATGAAGGTGGACCAGATTCTGATCATGACGACTATCGAAGAGCGCTCCAACATGATGGAGCTGGAAACGGTGGAGAGGTATTACCTGGTATGAGTAAGACGGATCATATACAAATTATGGCACCTTTCTTTGATAGCACTGTTGATAGCGGTAACTTTACAGACAATCCTGCTGTTTGGGAAACCGAACCTAAAGAATCAGTTGAACTAGATATATACTACCAAGCTAGCGGTTTAATTCCACTAGATCTTAATATAAACACTAACGAAGAATTACTACCTATAGGATCTACATTTACATTATCTCTTCAAGATGGCAGCGTGACAGGCGAAAACGCTGTTAGTCTAGGTGACAATAAGTTTACAATAACAGAGTGGGATCAGTATAATAGAATTAAGTTCACCCCTGCTATTCCAGAGTACTACGCAGTTGATGCAAATCAACTAGTCGTATTTACGAAACGGGATAACTATTCTCTTACACTAAAGCTGGTGGGAGGTTTACAAGGGGCTGGATCGGCAAACCCAACGGATAGTCTTCGCGTTAGAGGTGAACGATCCGATTTTGACACCTCAATCCATAACAGGGGTCATGTGTTGGATTGGAACAACTGTTGGACTTTTGGTAATGGAGTAGAGTCAGATAGAATACGAGATGACTATAACGCTCCGCAAATGGATAACGGGGTTAAAGCATCTACAGTTATCGCTGAACCAGTTCAAGAGGAAAGAAGGAAGCATGGTCTTATATGGTCTGGTATATACAATTCCACTGTAGGGGTTAATAACACTAACCAATTCATAATGGCAGAAGCTATAACTAAGGATTTAAACCCTAGTTATGGCAGCATCCAAGCTTTGTTAAATAGGGATACTAGATTGGTTATGTTTTGTGAAGATAAAATCTTACGAGCACAAACTAATAAAGATGCTTTGTATAACGCTGATGGTAAACCACAGGTCGTGGCTAGTAACGCAGTTGTGGGAGATGTAACTCCGTACCAAGGGGATTGGGGTATATCTACTAATCCTGAGTCTATGGTAGCTACTCCAACGCAAGTGTATTTTACTGACGCGATACGTGGGCAAGTTTTAGCTATATCTGGAGAAGGAGTGCGTTCGATTTCCAAACTAGGAATGAGGGATTACTTCTCGGATAAAATGAGGTCAACGGATAGTTCGACACCTGATTATGTATGGAGAGCTTTAGGTACTCATGATGAGAAGAAAGGTGAATACAATTTAACTATATCTAAAAAATTAACTGAAACTCAAGAGACTGGGCATGATGCAACTACAATATCTTACAGTGAGAGATCTAAGGGGTGGGTTAGCTTTAAGTCTTTTATACCACAGAGCGGTTTAAGTATAAACAACAGCTACTATACTTTTGATAAAGGGCACATATATGAACACGATGATGAAAGTGTAGATAGAAACAACTTCTATGGTTCACCGTACAATTCCGATATAACTACAATATTTAATAAAACGCCTAATACGGTCAAGAACTTCACTACAATAAACTATGAAGGAACTCAAGCTCGAGTTACGGCATTTGATACCGAAAGCGTAGACTGGTATAATGGTGATTATAGTGAGGGAGTAGGTGGTATAACTACAGCGAATTCCTATGATGGAGAATACTTCAACCTTGAGTCTAAAACAGGTTGGTATGTAGATAACATAGCAACTAATCTACAAACGTGTGGAGAGATAGAGTTTATAGAAAAGGAAGGTAAATGGTTTGGCACACCTACGGGAGAAGCTATGGGCGATGGTGATTCCGACATACTATTAAACAATAAGGGCGATATGACAGCGCAGGGTATAGGTAGTGCCACTATGACACATAGCGACAGCGGTTATACAGGTCTCGTAACTATTAACGTCTCGAGCGCTAATTTTTCAGCTTGGGATACTACGGCTGTTTCAACTACTGAAGCTGGGTTATTTACAAGTAGTGTTACTTCTTTTGTAAAATTAGGAGGAGAACAGATCGATGAAGGTGGAGAAATTGTAGAATTTACTGTATCTCCTGTTGGGAATTATCCTTTACATGCGGAGAATTTACTAATAGAAGGAGCTACCGCAAATGGGAATGTATACACGAATGAAGGTAGTGCTAACGTGGGTGCTACTGGGGCTAACCAATACCAAGGAGATATTGATACAATAACTTTTTCAGATAACGGTACGCCTGGTGACCCTGGAAATACGGTTAAAGTAGCGGTTAAATTTAAGGGAGGAGAAGCGTGGCCTGAGTCTAATGTTAGTTACGGAGTGGATATAGATATAAAGGCAGGTACTCCGACTGAGCCCCAGAGGAAAACCTGTTTACTCTCCTTATATGCACGTAATGAAGATCTTCAATTATCACCTGATGTCGAAAACGTTGCTGGAGATGATATACTTGAAACAGTACTTATTGCAGACGCCCCATTATATGAGGGATCAGTACAAAGTGGACCGGTGAACCAACACTCTGGTACAGTCCCCGATGGGGTTACAAGTGAAGTTGCTAGGATTAAGTTTGAGCGAATAGCACCTCATTATTATGGACAAGTAAGTGTTAAGTGGGAAAATCTAGGTGAATACTCTGGTTGCTACACACATTCTATAGATGAAGTCACTACAAGCGGGTTGAAAACCGAGTTCACGGTACATCTATATTATACCCCACCTCAAAATGGTGGTTTAATAAATGATCCAGAAGATTTCTGCGGTCTAGGTCACAGAGCTATAATAGTCCACGATATAATAACCCCTGATTTACCACCTGGTGATGGACCAGATGGAGAAGACGCTGGGTTTATATCAGTAGTTAAAGTGAGTCCCAACTCTTATGATAGTCAAGGTGGAAGTGGAAAGATAGAGGTTTATGGCGATATTGGATCAAATTACAATTTACACCTGCAAAAGAAAATAAGTGTAGATAGCGGTGTTACAGCAAGTACTTATGGTTATTACAATTTTGTGACAGACGCGTTTCAGACAGAGACCACTTTTATACAAGGTGCTATACCAAATACTGGGGTTTCATATCACGATATAATGATTCCTAGGGTAGTGGTAAAAACTAGATATGATGTCACTATAGATGGGGGTCCAATAGACGGCGCGACTACAGTTATAAGTGATCAGTGTCCTACTCAACCAGGAGATTTAAGTATTATCCAACGCGGTATAAAGACTGCTACTATAGATGTGAAACCATACGATCACGCTGGAAATGCTAGTGTAGAAGACACTGTGATAAGATCTAGTTTAAAGGATGGCGGAGGTTCTTTTGGTAACTTTACAGAAGAACGCGCTAACGTACAGGGTACGCAAGCTGTTAGTAGCACGAGGTTAGTTTTAAAATATATACCCAAAAACGTTGTTGCTGGTATGTATGTTATAAATCCTTTTGGACAAACGCAAAGTGATTTTAATGCCATAAAACATTTAACTAAAGTAGTTAGGGTAGAGCGTAATATAGTAACTATAAGTAACGCTTTAGAGGTTGCTTTAGCAGATGGGGATCAGGTACATTTTATATCTAATAATGCGTCTGTTAAACCTTTTGAGGTTAAAGTGACTAAAGCTGGTGGAGAAAATGATATAACAGCTATACAAACCGGGGTGGAGTGGAAGGATATGGTTGGAGGTCTTAAAACAAAATCTATTACAGTTGATGGAAATACTAGTGATACTGTTAACGTAACGGTAACTGGCAACACGCGTAGTCTCTTGCCTAATCAAAAAGTAACAGGTAATGGGATTGTGGGATCAGGACTTGAGGATTACACATTTTTAAAAGGCACTTCAAGTTCAAGTGTTATTCAACTCAGTAGCCCTCAATCGTTGACCGACGGTACTGTTTTAACGTTCAGTGAAAATACCCAGACAAGAGACCTCGACGCAGGTATAGAAGCGGGAGGTGTAGAGACGGGGATAAAACTACTACATATACAAGCTCACGTAAGTGCTGTTAACACAGAGGCTAAAATACAAGGTTATCTTAGGGTTAATAACATAAAATACGATACTACTCTGAGAATTTATTCAGACGACATCTTAAATCAAACATAATGGCATATGCAACATTAACCTTCTCAGCCCCTATAAATGCTTCCTGCCAAGTAGGTGACATAGCATATTACGTGGAGACGGATACGGCTGGTGGTTTTGAGGTTGGACTTGGGCTTGATGAGCCCATTGTAAAGATAGGTGATATTAGGCAGATAACAGGTGCTACCACTAATGCTCCAGTGATGATAGTTGAAACCACCCTATCTTATCAAACAGTTGACAACGCGTCAGGCAGTTTTATTATGTTCACTAAAGACAACAAAGCTAACCTAAGTTCTCCGCTAGGATATTATGCTAGCGTGAAGCTTGTAAACACTTCTAAAACTGTATCAGAGATGTTTAGCGTTGGAATGGAAGTTTATGATAGCAGCAGTGAATCTCAAAGGTAAACAAACGGCTATAAGTGTAACTATATTAGTATAATATAATTAAATCTAATGAGTAACACTCACCTACAAAACCTTAATACTGGATTAGCTAAAAATTTTAAAACCAATATAACTAAACTAGAAGATGATATACGCGCTATAGCTGATGGAGTTAGCATAATCGTTGGCGCAAAAGAAAAACCGATAATAACAGATGCAGAGCAAGTTCCTATAAATCACTTCTTTATGGATGGGGTCTATATAAGGGAAATGACTATGTATAAAGATACTATCGTAACAGGCGCTATACACAAACACTTACACATGTGTTTTTTGTTGTCTGGACACGTCTCAGTTGTTAGCGAGGAAGGTATGGTAGACTATAAAGCACCATGCTACATTGTATCTGAACCAGGCGTGAAGAGGGTTCTATATTCTCACGAAGATTCTGTGTGGTATAACACACATAAGAACCCATCTAGCACAGAAGATTTAGTTGAATTAGAAAAAGAAATAGTAGCGGTAACATATCAAGAATATGAAGAATATATTAAAAATAAATAGGTTATGAGTTTTGCGATAACAGCTATAGTAGGCGCTTCTATTGTGGCAGCTGGTTCGACAGCAAAAGCTATTGACGGAGCCGTGCAGGCTAAGAAAGCTAAAAAGGCGGCTGAGAAAGCTCAAGTAGAACTAGATAAACAGAAAAAGAATTTTGCGAATCTAGACACAAGTAATCCGTATACAAATATGGAGAACACTATGGAAGACTTAACTGTAAACACTCAACAAGCGGAATTTCAAAAACAACAGTCTATGCAGAGTCAGGCTAATATCATGGACCAAATGCGTGGCGCAGCAGGTGGTTCTGGTATAGCGGCGCTAGCTCAAACTTTAGCTAATCAAGGTTCTTTAGATGCTCAAAAAGCATCGGCATCTATAGGTATGCAAGAGCAATCTAACCAACAAGCTGAACGTGCTCAAGCCGGTAAAATACAAGGACAAGAGCGCCAAGGTGAATTAATAAGTAGACAAGCTGTACATGGTAAAGTAACTGGTCTAATGGGTATGGCCGCTGATGATGTCGCTAACGCTAAGAAAGAGAGGGCTGCCGCGAAAGCACAGATGTACGAGGGTATTAATGAAGCTGGTAGTGCTGTTATGGACTTGGGTATGGGTCAAATGGGTGGAACTGGGGGAAGTGATTTAGGTAAAACAGCTCAACTCCCGAGTGGTGGAGAAGGAGACGTTAACGACTTAATGAGTCAACTTGGGAATATCGATCCAGCCACAGGGTTACCTTATCAATAATATTAAGCAATAATGGCAGAACAATCAATGGGGTTAAATTATGGGTTATCAGCTGATATACTAAACCGTGTAAAGGAGGCTGGAAAAACTAGAAGGCCAGAGTTCGGATTAGGTGATGCTATATCTGGTATAGGCCAGACTATAACCGATCGCGCAGAAGCGGGTCAAGAAGCTATGGCAGGTTGGGACGAAGGGTTTGCTATGCAGGGTGATAGAGGCTCTTGGGCCTCAGGTGAGTTGTATGATCAATTCCAAAAATCAGAGGCTAAGTATAGAGACGAATACCTACAAGCTGTTAAACGTGGAGATAAACAAACTATGGCTAGACTACTCTCTGATCAAGGTAATAGATCGTCTGCATTAGCTGGTTGGAAAGATACTATGGAAACAGCTAAAGAGATAAATGATGGAGTTGGTTGGGGTGATAACTTATTGAAACCTGAAGATAAATATATATTAGGTGTTCTCGCAAAGAATGACGGAACGGCTAAAATGCGAATGGGGGAAAGAGGGGAAATGGTGTTTGATATACCTACAGAAGAAGGTGGTATTAGAACTGTTACTAGAAGAGAGATAGATGAAATGGTTGCTCGAGGTACTAATCCTTTAGATTTAGAATTAAAAGTTATGGACGGAAATGCGGCTTTTACTAAAGCTGGTCTTAATGGTGATATGTTTAATCTTGAAGAGCAGATAAGGAGAAATCGATTGTCCATAGATAATGATAAACTACCTGCTCTTATGAATCAATCATTTGGAGGCGCATCTTTTAGAGATCATATCAAAAGCCACCCAGATTTTAAAGCCGCATATGTTGATGGTGGGTTTATGAGTTCAATAGATCCAACACCCGATGGAGAGCTAACATCAGCAGATATGGCGGGTTTTAGCAAGAGCGATATGGAACTTGTTATAGATGAGATGGAGAAAAATCCTGAAACTGCGAAAGACTACGTAGCTGATTGGATGGGTAGAATTAACCAGCAGAACTGGCAGAAAGGTGTTGATGAAAAAACCAGGTTAGAGGAAGAGGAACGTAGAAGAAACTGGAAAGATTCACGAACATCGTACGAAAAGAACCTTGATCGTGCTGAACGAGATCGTTTAGAGAAAATAGAGACAAGGAAAAAACCGTTAGTGATAGGAGGTCAACCATGGGGACACGTTGCAGTGGATCAATATTTTAAAGATGAAACAAGTGGAGAATGGGTTTGGAATAATAACCCTGGAGGGTCTACACCAGTGTTAGTAAGAGTGAAAGATCATGTTAAAAAGCGAGGCGGAGATTATAATGCTATTATAGCGGAATTAGAGAGATTGCAATTTAAGAAAACTCCCGCAGATACAACTGCCCAAGATTTAATAGACAAATATTCATGAACGGAACCGTTGACACAGGACTAGAGCAGATTGTCCAAAAGATGGTTAATGCTAACGAACCTGAAGCTAATATTGCAGCTGTAATAAAACAGTATAAAGTAAACTCTACTACTGAAGAGCCTAAAGAACCTAAGGAGGTATCTAAGGAGCAAGGGGTGAGAGATGTCATCAATGAATTTGCTCAAGGGTTTTGGGGAGAAGAGAACCTTGTGGATGAGTTAAAGAAGACTTTAGGTAAGAAGTACAAGGTAGAAGAAGCTACGTGGTATGGAAATGGTTTAACAATAACCAATTCCAATAAGGTTTCAAAAACCTTCAATTGGGATGGCGGGGCAAACAACTCTGAAAGTCTAACTGCATTAAGTGATGATATATTAGGGTTTTTAAAGGATGACACTACTAAACTTAAAGAAAAAGGTCCTGAATGGGTTGAACAAGAAGAGGTGTTTAAAGGTCAATTCCTTGATCAATTTTTTGAAGATGATGATGTCAAGAAAATAACATCACAAGATCTAACTGACGAAGAAGTTAAAGAGCAAGTTTTTGATTTGATAGGTAAACAGGACTGGGGTATACTTAGTCCATCAAGCTGGTTTGGAGAAGGTCGAACACAGTTTAGTGCTCTGGGCGATCAGGATTTAAGAGACATAATTGGTGATCGGTTTAATATAGAAAAATCCAAGCAAGAAACTAGAGAGGGAGATGGGTTGGCCGCTGAGTGGTTGAGTAAGATTGAAAACGGAGAATTACCAGAAGGAGTTAGTCACGCGGACTGGTTAAAAAACAGAAGGGCTACAGATATATCTACGTTCTCAGACGATAACGAAAAAGATCTAGCAGCTCTTAATGTTCGTATACTGCACGGTAACCACACGCCTAGCGAGCTAATAGCTTTAAAAAAGGAGCGTGATAAAGTTGTAGATCTTATGAACGCCCCTGTCATCGAATATGATCGGAACGGTGTAGCTCGAGAGAGTGAATCAGATAATAAGTACACTATGGTTAGGGATTTAGCTACTGGTGAGCTTATTAGAAAACCTGAAGGTTCAGAGTGGGATGATGCTGTGGAGGTTGAGGGTGATATAGAGAGACACCAGCAGAACCTAAACGACCTAGTTGGCGCTCGTAAAAAGCATTTGACGCCTGGAGATGTTTTAGAAGCGGAATATAATCGCGTTTCATTAGCTCTTGCTAATATAGAAAATGAGTGGTCTGAAGTCGGCTCTTATAACTTAAACAACTTAAGCGCTCTCGCTCAAGATGAAGACGGAGTTCTAACAACAAAAAGCGGAGCTGAAGGAGCACGTCAACAACGTGAAAGATCTAGTGGGAAGATAGCGTTCTCCTCGAACATGAATACTAAAGCTTCTTTTGGGGACTTGGTTAAGATAATGAGGGATCAAGAAAAGGGGTATCATGAATACGCTTATAAAGGATCAAATGGAGAAAATCGTTATTATGATGTTATCCCTTTAGACGATAAGGGTGAACCAGTAATGACTAAGGAGGAGTTCTTAGCACACACAAAAAGACGAAGAGCACAGAAGCAAGATTTAGAATTACAGAGAGAAGCTTTAAAGCGTAGTTACTTGTTAAATGAAGATGTAACTAGTATAGAGAAACGCGGATGGCAGAATGCGGGTAACCTTGCTTTAAGTAGCATCTTTGGTCAAGATGATGTTAGAGAAGACTTCTTCGGTGGGGGATTTACAGAGAGAGAGGTTGTCGATGCTTATGCTGACACGTTCACTAGTAACGGTATAGAGTTGACTAATGAGCAGCAAGAGTATGTAGATAGGAGCTTAGGTGAAATGGCAGGTGAAGGGTTAGCTGGATCGGCAGGTATATTACTTGAGTTTGCCGTAGCTAATAAGGTTACGGCTGGTCTGAGAGCAGCTAAGCTTTTTAAGCAGGGTTACAAAGTTGTTGAGGGCGTGAGCAAGCAAAAACGCTTTGTTACAACTGGGTATAGGTCTTTGGATGATATACTCAGCTCAGCTAGGAGCCCTAGGTTTTATCACCCAACGTCAAAACAGTTATGGACACAAGGTCGAATTGATGCGGCCGCAGCTAAAGCGGGGATGTCTACCGAGAAGTGGTTGTTAAAAAACGCTCCAAAAGGAGGATGGCAGAAAGCTCCGGCTAGCACGAAGGGTTTATGGGCGGCTAAAGCCACTGAAGCTGTTATAGAGGGTTTGAAGTTTAAAGCCATCGGAGGAGACTTTTCAGTTGGAATGGGGTTTGGAGCAGCAGGGCAAGTCGTGAGTCCTTGGCTTGGGACTATTACCTCTAAGACAAATCTATTTGGATATACCCCAAAGTTTGTAGCCGAAAACCACAAAAGACTAGAAAAAATATACAATCTTAGTTTTAAGGGACCTTCTAGCTTTATGATAGGAAGCGAGATAGGAGAGTTGTCTTTAGCTATGTCAGACGATATGATGAATGGAGAGGAGATGGGTACTTTCTTAGAGCACCACTATCCAGATCTAAACTCGGTGGGAAAAAGATGGGCAAGCAACTACTTAACAGGTGTAGGATTTGGTTTTACACACAAGGGTGCTTACACAAAGTCAGAGAGCTTCAACAGTCTTAATGAGGCTAAAACGGAGGCTGAAGGAAAGTACTTAGAAAAGAGAACCGACTACCGAATACGTAATAATAAAACCGGAGAGGAATTCAACTCTCCAAGCAAAGGGAATTACAAAGGAAAGGACTTTACTATACTTGAAAATCCTGGTGATTTAACTCTTGTGAAAAAAGAAGGGTATAAAACCGAAGACGTTGTCAACCCTATCACAGGTGAGATCATAGAGAAAGGGAGAACAGTAAGTAGTGAACAAGCTACAATAGAGAATGCGGTCAAGTACCAAGAGTTGGCGGACCACCATGCTCGAGCAATACGCAGATCTCAAGACGCTCTTGACTTTGTTGACGAGCAGTTAGGGCAGTTCAAAATGGAGCAGGACACTAAAAATCAGCGTGAGATTTTTAAGGAGTACGGCATGGATGTGAAGGTTGAAAGAGGTAGCACTGAGACCATGGGGAATAGGGATGCTGAGGTGTGGTATATAGATGCCGATGGTTTGGAAACAAAGGATCCAAAAAAAGGTTCTACGGCTGTTGTTAAATATAATGTTGACAGATACGCAGCTGGGTTAGCCCCTCACGAGCTAGGTCACATAGGCATGCAATTGTTATTTGGTAGAGATGCTAGATTCAAAGGTGACTTCCTCAATAAAATGATGGACATGACTAAGTCCATTCCAATGGGTGGTGGCACTACGCTGCACGAGAGATTAACAAAGGCTTATGGAGGATTTGGAAAAGGTGATTTTGAAGCCGCTAAATTAAATGATTGGGAGGTATTTAGTCATCTTGTGCAAGAATTAAAGAAACCAGAAAACTTAAGGGCGCTTAGAAAGAACGGCGCTTTTTCTCAACTAAAAGACTTGGTTAAAGATAAATTAGAGCCAGAGTTAAATCACAAATATAATCTAACGAAAGAGAGCGATATAGTTAGATTCTTTGGAAACTATATTGAGTCTATAAATAAAGGTAGTAGTAGCCTTGGTGTGCTTAAGCATCTTGACCAGGTTATCGATACTAAGGCAACTGAAGAGGGCGCTAACTTACGGAGAGAATATGAGAAACTTGGGATTGCGTTTGGAGAAAGGGGTATGGCTTCTGTTAACTTAAGCAGACGCAAGGAGCTTATACAGGACAATATTAGACTACATAATGAAAAGCCTGAGGGTTATGAGGACCTTATGAAAGCTAATGTTGCTAAGATCAGAGGGTTAGATGATGCTTTAACTATTGAGAGAGGCCCAGAGAGAGAGTCAGACAGTGATCGAAAAACACGAGTTAACAAAATAGAAGCTGGTCATCGAGATGTTATATTCGATGCTAGCGTTAATCCTAGGTCACGGGACGGTCAACGCAAGGGGGAGGCTATTGATGCTATAATAAACTCTTACAGAGGTAAGACTATAGCGGTAGCGAAAAGCCAAGGAAGATTTGAAACCCCTACCTTTGAAAAGTTTGAGTCAACTAAAGATAAAGAAGATTTTGTTTGGGGTATTACACAACCAGAGCTTTTATTACATTTAGATACTTTTAATAGATTGTTTAGAGAGAGTGGAGGAAAGGAAGGTGTTGAAAATAACGATCTTGATGGTTGGTTAAACAGTTATGTTACAAACAAGTTAGGTACAGCGTTAAATAAACCTGGTATTCAAAAAAAGGAATTTACTGGTACAACAACGGACATGAGGCCAGACCAAGAACCCTCGTACACACCTGAGGATATGAAACTGAACGTCAAGACAGACGGTCGCTTAAAGATTGACATAAGAGACCGCATGTCAGATCTAGCTCAACCAGAAAGAATTGAGCAGATAGAACAGGGTGTTAAAGATCTAAACAACAACGTTAAAGATTACATTGAAAAGTCTACGGATATTGATGGATCTTACAGAGGGCTTAAGAATATAAAAACACCTAAAGACATAGTAGATAAAGTGTTCGGTAAAAACACTAAAGAAAGAGTTAACACTATAGGGCAGACGTTAGATGTTGCTAAAAAGTCAGCGATTCCCCAAGGTACGTTATCTGTTAGAACTGGAAGTGAAAAACTTGAAGGTAAGTCTATAGGTGTCGCTAACACCTTACAGACAATAAATATTTCTAAGAAAGGTAAAACACCAAACTATAAAGAGGTATTATACGGAACTCCTAAAAGATCCGCTGAATTTACCTCTAAGGAGACAGGTAGGTTAACTGCTGAAGCTGACCCAACTGGGCAAGGTAATACCCCTAAAGAGTTGCTTAAACTAAGTAAAGCTGAGACGTTGAAGAGGTTGGGTATTAAAGAGGTTGAACTAGGTAGCGGTGAAGTCACATATGACGTTGATAAATCACTTGCTCAAGAATGGGCAAAAGAACCAGGGGCTAAACCAGTTAAAGATCTCGTAAGGAATATAGAGGGTATAAGAAAGAACTACATGGACGAGGTTGTTAGGGGTATGAACTATCAAGCCTCTATGGATAACTTACCTGAGATGGCTAGAAAGCTAGGTATCACTACAGAGGTTCTTTCAAATCAAATAGGAGCAGGAAAAGCTAGGTTAGCTAGTGAGAACTTGGGTAGAGTTAGAGTAGAAAAGCAACTAGAGTTTTTAGATCAACTTAGTAACATGAAAGAGGTTTTAGAAAGAAACCTTAGAAAAGTGCCCTCTAATTTAGATCCCGAGGATTTTATAAAAGCAAAAGAACAAGCTGTTGTAAATTCTTTTAAGGAGCATTTCGCGGAATACCAACTTTCAGAAAAAGGCAAAGATTTTAATTTGTCCACAGACAAACTGTCACACAACGCTAACTTATCAGCTATTGCGAGACAACTTAATCAGCAGTTCAAGTTTTCAGGGGTAGAGCTATTACCAGAAGCTTTGCTACGTAGAGCTAATCAGTCAGTCGCTTTTAAGGGTGTTCGTGCTATTGAGTATAGCAAGGGTTTACCTGTGTACGGAGTTAACGATGTTTATGACTTTGAAACTGTTTCTGAGGTTCGAGGTTTTTACAGGTCTATAGCTCGTGAAACTATTTTAAATCATGGGGTTGAAGTTTTTGACGCTATGTTTGGCAGCGGTATAGCTGGAGGTGCGGGTGTTGGGCGATATCGTAGCATGGCAGATATGAAAGCTGGGAAGAACGCAAAAAAGGATAATAGGCACGCTCATTTCGAGGTTAGGGATGACGTGCGTCTTTTGTCTGAAAGCGTAGTTAAAGAGTTACAAGCTGAGGGTTTTATTATACCGGAAAGCGCCTCTCCCGGTAGAACTATATCAGATAAAGCCGGCGACGCGGTTGGGTTATTTAAACATATTGCTTTTGAAAAAGTCAAAGGCAAACTTAAGCTACGAGAGGATTTTGACGTGGAAAGGGTTATGGAGGCTTTTGAAGCTGGAGAATTTAACAAGCAGGTTTTAAGTGAAACAATAGAGATAGTAAAAAAAGCTTATGATAAAGGCGAGCTAAGCCATAAAGCTGTTAGGTCTATATTAGAGGGATGGTTTAGTCCTATGCTAGGTCTAGGTAAGAAATCATCTTCTTTAGCCGTGTTGCCAGACATGACGTTGGCTGAAATGATAAAAGAGTTTGGAGAGTACAACACAAGCAACTATGTTTTAGAGCACATAACCCCAGCTAACTACATCAAGTCTAGGGTGTACGACTATTTACTTAGTGGCAAAGAGTCAGGGGCAACGAAAGAGATGATGAGATTAACTCTCAGAGACGCGCATACTACCTTTATACCTAAACCCAAAGACACAGCTGTAAATAAGATTTTACAAGATGACATGGGTATAGACTATGCCCCTGGCATGAACCCTATAAAGTCTAGATATTGGTTCAAGGGACACTTA
>Ga0208299_1000502_pt1 | contig 36074 bp, 49 predicted proteins | sample 15_taG_FD_184089 | JGI IMG/M metagenome (GOLD analysis project Ga0208299, IMG submission 184089) | Marine viral communities from the Subarctic Pacific Ocean - 15_ETSP_OMZ_AT15312 metaG (SPAdes) (version 2) | ecosystem: Environmental > Aquatic > Marine > Oceanic | place: Pacific Ocean | collected... | reverse complement strand
ACCCGCAGGGCTGACCTTGAAGCTATCCCCTCTGAATACCTCACGTACCCAGCAACGCCTGCCGTTGTGTGGGCATGATACTCCGAGCAATCATACTCGCCCTTATGGCTTTTCCGGCTAACGCTGGTCTCTGGCAGGACGTCATTGACCATCCAACGGGCGGCTGCGTTCGCGTTCCTGAAAGAATCGCCTGCCTGTCTGCCTGTGCGTTTGCGTGGCTGAAAGGCTCACAGCGCGTCAATGACGGGGTACTTGGCTTTCATCTGCCGTGGAGCATGGACACCGGAGATGCTGGCGTGGGCATTCGCGTGGCCACCCGCAACTACCTTGCCCTTCATGGGGCGCTGCATCTTTGGCCCGACATTGCCCGCACAACCAAGCGGCGGTTTTTGGTTATTGAAGGTGAAACAATGTGGTTTGCCGACTGGCGGGCCTTGGTGGAATACAACGTCACATCAGATCCAGCAACGCTGGAAAAGTGTTAGGAAAGAGCTACCAATGAATTTTCGATCAGCGATTGAACAGACATCAACAGTGGTGACGCCTATCGACGCCGCGCATGGCGGGTTAGGTGTTATCGCGGTTTTAAATGGTCTGTGGTTGGATTATCTCAATCCCCTAGTCCTCACGAAAGAACTCCGCGTGTGGGATGAAACCTTCACAGCGGCAGAGCTTGCGGGGTTAACGTCATGACTGTTGAGAAGCCCTCTGGGCTGAATGTCAGGGTAGACCGACTGGAGGAGTGGCGCAACCGCACGGACACCAAGATGGCGGTTGATTTCAACGAGCGCAAGCACATAGACGAGCGGTTTGATCGAGTAGAGACCTCTATCTCTGGCGTGGAGGCCTCCCTCGTGGAGTTCAAAGGCGCTTTTAACAAAGTCTGGTGGATCATCGCGGCTGTTATCCTCGCCGAAGTCGCACGGTGGTTGCTGGCAGGGGGACTCGCTGGTGGCTGACCGCCATAAAACCAGCGGATACGCTGCGGGCGCGACAATTGTCGTTGGAATGATTCTCTTGGTGGGGATAACAATTTACGGCGCTCTGAATGAGCATCCGGTCCAGCGCCAAATCGACAGGCTAGAAATGCAGATCAATGAACTGGAGAAAAAATGACTGTTTTTTATCTAATGCGTGATGGGGCGGTGCAGGGTTGGACACGCACCAAAAAGTTTGCGGAGCGGGTGCGTATTCCCGGCGAGGTTATCATGCAGGGGCTACGCCATGAAACAGATTAATGGCTGGGCGACCAGCAAAATCAACACGCTAGCCACGGCGGGGATCACCGTCAACGTGCTGGCCCTATTGGGTTGGCTCCCACCTGAGCTTGAGAACATCCTCATGATGGTTGGCAACATCCTCGCGCTGGGCGTAATCGTGGTGTTTAGAACTTGGTTTACCGAAAAATGAGGTGGCTCCTCTCCATATTCAGGCGCACGGCGGTTCCGGTTGTTTCGGCTATCGCGATTGCCACTCCGCTGGTCGGGGGTTTTGAGGGCCTGCGCACGTCAGCCTATCTGGACATTGTCAACGTCCCGACAGTGTGCTTCGGTGAAACCAAGGGGGTCAAGCTTGGAGATGAGTACACCGTTCAAGAATGCAATGAAATGTTGGCTGATAGGCTGGTTGAGTTCGAGAATAAAATCAAAACTTGCGTCCCGGCCTACGCCGAAATACCTGAGCGGACGCAAGCGGCCCTGATCTCTATCTCATACAATATCGGGACCGGAGCGTTCTGCCGCTCGACGTTGGTGCGCAAGCTGAATGCTGGCGATCTGGCTGGGGCGTGTGCGCAGTTCGATAGGTGGAACCGTGCTGGGGGACAAGTGGTTCGAGGCTTGGTTATTCGACGCGCTAAGGAAAGAGCGCTGTGCGAGGAAGGCTTGGCTTGATGTTCATCGCTCTGGCGCGAACCCTTTTTTACGAAAACCATAGGAGAAAATCATGCTAAAACCGACAAGTGCGTTATTGATATCGACCTTCCTCACGTCAGCGTCATCTGCTGCTTACGGGGAGATTATCAACATCAACCGTTGCTATCGGCTAAACGTAAAATCTGGCGTGATGACCGAAGAATTGTTCATGCACTACAAAAAATTGCTTGACGAAAAGTGCTTCGGCGACGGCGCAATTAATCTCTCCGGCTCTGGGGATATCGCGCAGCCGGGCAAGGGCTCAGGTTCTGACGGTTCTGATGGTTCCGATGCCGGATCGGGCGATGGTTCCGACGGTGGTTCCGACGGTGGATCGGACGGTGGTTCCGATGCCGGATCGGGCGATGGTTCCGACGGTGGATCGGACGGTGGTTCCGATGCCGGATCGGGCGATGGTTCCGATGCCGGATCGGGCGATGGTTCCGACGGTGGTTCGGGCGATGGTTCCGACGGTGGATCGGACGGTGGTTCGGGCGATGGTTCCGATGCCGGATCGGACGGTGGATCGGACGGCGGATCGGACGGTGGTTCCGATGCCGGATCGGGCGACGGATCGGGCGATGGCTCAGGAGATGGCTCAGGGTCTGGCTCAGGAGATGGATCGGACGGCGGGTCGGATGACGGATCGGGCAGCGATGGATCAGGTTCGGGCGGATCGGGCAGCGATGGCTCAGGCTCCGGTTCAGGCTCCGGCAAAGGCAAGGACAAAAGTGCTTTCAATTATTTGACGGGTGGCCACGACATGAACTTGGCTTTTAGCGGACGGGTGTTATGCTAAAAATTTACGCGCTGGTCGCCATTCTCGCGCTCGCGGGTATGCTGGGCTGGGGTCTTTGCCTAAGCATGGCGGGTGTGTTGTGATCTTCGGCAAATTGAAACTATACGCGCTGGTGGCCATTCTCGCGGTCGCTGGTGTATGGGGCTGGGGCCAGTACAACTATCACGCGGGCAGGTCAGACATGAAACGAGACATAGCACTGGCCGCAGCAGAGGCGCGGCTGGCAAATATTGAAGAAGTGGAAAGGGTCAAAGATGAAGTGGACGCTCTTACTGACGATGAGTTTCTTGACGCTCTTAGCGAGTGGGTGTCTGAAAACCCCGGTGGAAACTGACCCGTTGTTCTGCGACGTGGCAGAGGTAAGGCGTTTCAGTCAGGTTGAGATCGATTGGCGGGCAGCTAATGCGGCTTGGAACCTGCGCAAAGATTTGGCTCAGAATAAATTCGGTCGGGCTGAGTGTGGGTGGGAACGCTAGTCACGCTCCACCCACAAGCCTCGCATTTCAAGCAGTGTCAGTTATTTCTTGTGGCATCTTACGCGCTCCTATTTGGTACGAACGGCAGAGCGCCGTCCTCGCTTGGTTCATTTATCTCTCCTGCAAGTGCTGAGTACCCAGCCATGTCGACATAGGTGTCTGCGCCTGCCGCCCCTGAGAAAGTTCTGGCGATCTTCTGCAAGGTGTTCATGTGCGCGATGTCTTCTGCGGAAAGATCGACGCCTACAATCCCGGCGTATTTACCGCGCAGATATGCAGTCCATAGCAACGCACAATCCCCAAAGTTTTTCGATGGAGGTCCGTACTCTTCCTCCCGGTCGCTCGACACTGCGTTGTTCGCGGTCTCTAATATCTCTGTTCTATCCATCTTGTTCCCTTTCTACTGAAACTGTTTCATTGCGGCCAAGGCGGCTTCGCGATGCTCCTCTTTTACCCAAGGATGTATGCGCACAAAGCCGCCTTGGCCTTTCTTCCGCTCGTAGCGCTTCTGCCTGTTATCCAGAGGGCAGTCATGTCCTGCGCTTTCCGCGTAGGTCTTTTTGCAAATGGGGCAGCGGGGCCTCTTAGCCATCTAGTGTCTCCAATCCAGTTAGAATAACAAACGCAAGAGGAAGCATTGCCTCTTGCTGTAAGCTGAGAACAATTCCATCTTCGGTTCGCGAGGCATTGCGGTACAGCGCCTCGGCTATGTCACGCAAAAGTTTCTTCTCTTGCTGGCTCAGCATAATGTCAGCCTCTAAAAGTTTATCTACGTCGATCACCATCTCAGTACCACTTTTGATATTATCTTATACCCTTTCTTTAGGTCTCCGTCAGCCATGAGGGTCAAGCCTTCGCGAATGGAGGCGCGATCATATCCATCTACAGGTGCGCCATTACGAATTTGCAACAGGTGCGCGACGTTTGTCGTGTACTGTTTCACAAAGTGATTTGGAGGTAACTTGTACCGCGTAGCGAGGTCGGTCACAGCCTCTTCAAGCTGGATGACAATCTGACGTAACTCGGCAGGCGCTGCATCGTAGTTGCTCCGCCCAAGATTACCCAACAAAGAGATTGCCTTCGTTGCAGTAGCCATGCGTTTGTCTCGCAGTTCTTCAAACTTTGACATGCTTCTTTCCTTTTCTGTACGCAGGAAGCATAGCGTGTATGTTACTGTCAGTCAACTCTTTTCTTTTGCCAACTTCTCATTGATCGCATCGCGTATCCACTGCGTCCGCCTCCCTTTGAGCGACGGGCGGGGGAGTTTTTTCAATACTGCTTCGTCCAGACGGATTGTGATTACTTTCATTTTCTTGCCTCCGAGATAAGGTTATCTTGCTGTAGTCCATGCTCTGATAGTTGCCGCGCAACAAGGTCTTCGATTGTACCTTCGATTGCGAGAACGTGTGAGACCACTTGCCTTTCTTGGCCCTTCCGTGCGAGGCGGCGGTTGCCTTGCTCCCATAGTTCCTGACTGTCAGGAAGTGTGAACCATGCTGCAGTAGCGCACCCGCCTACGTGCATATTCAACCCGTGCGCTGCGCTGGCAGGATGCACGGCGATGATCTGATGTTTGCCAGCCAGCCATGCGTCGAGGTCGTTAATCCCTGCGACGTTCTTAAACCGTTCTTTTATTCGCGCGAGTTCGTGACGGAAGCGAAAGAACACCACAAGCTGATCACCTTGAAGCTCCTCCACCAATTCTTCCAGCGCGTCCAGCTTGTCACTGTGGATCACGCCAAACTCTTCCCCGTCTGTGTATACCGCGCCGGATGTGATCTGTAGCAACTTGCCCCGCATCACGCCATTATCCAGCGCGGTAACGCTATCTCCGTCCACCTCAATCTCAAGCTCTGTCAGAAGTTCGTTATAGAGTTTCCAGCTATGCGCGTTCATCCCTACTGGAATGACATTGATCTTCGCTTCGGGCGAGGCGGCTGCAGGCGGGGTGGCGTATGCGTACTGCGCAGCGAGTTCGCGTATCTCTTTCTCCGCGCCGGGGCGTGGCACCCATACGTGCCGCCCTGCATCCACAGGAAAGAACCAGCGTTGCTTAAACTCCGTCGCTGTGCGCGCCAGCACAGGGCCATTGGTCATAAGGAATTGCGACCAGAGCCCTAGCACAGAGTTGCCGCGCGGCGTGCCTGTCAGCCCTAATCGAAAAGGAATATCTTGCACGGGCTTGCGCAGCTTCTTCACCCTTCGTGAGCCGGGGGTTTTCATCTTGGATATTTCGTCAAAGATGATCGCCTCGTAGGGCCACGGTTGGCCGTGCAGCACGTCCGCGAGCCACGGCAGAAGTTCGTAATTGATAAGGTGGTAGTCGGTCGGCGTGGCAAGAAGCGCCTCACGAGCGCGTGGAGAGCCAAACAGGAGCGTGAAGGTATGTTCCCTTAGATGAGCCCATTGTGCCGCCTCCTGCCTCCACACATGCTCGCAGATGCGCTTTGTGCCGACAATAAGGGTGCGATCTAGAAAAAGATCAGACGTTGCGGTCAGTCCGATCACGGTTTTACCCGATCCCGGCTTAGACCACAGCGCAAGGTTCTGCCTGCGGCGAATATCTGAGATGGCATTACTTTGAATTTTTGTAAGCGCGGCGCGCGGACGCAACATAGGCAACGGCTTGTTTCCAATCTGTTATGATTTCAACTTGGTGGCCAAAACTTCTGAGTTCTTTGTGGCGTATCTTCTGGATAGGCGCGACCCTGCCACCGGGTTGCTTGAACTCAAACCACAGCACACGTTGCGGCCCGATCAGCACCAGCCTGTCAGGCCAGCCCTTGTAGCCGACCTTGATCGCCAGTGCTGGCGGGAACATGCGCGACAGTTCCTTGACTGCGCGTGCTTCTATGCGGCTTTCAAGTGTCATTTTCTGTAGCGCTCAGTTGTGAACGCATCCACGTCCAGCGGGAAATTTGTCAGCCAATCGGGCGGGGAGGACATGATCATCTCAAACTCTTCGAAACGGGATGGATCAATCGCCACGTTCTCGTCATGGACAGTCATAATCAGATCGAACTTGGCCGCGTCCAAACGCACCAGCGCATCCGCTACAATGTCACGCGCGGCGCTCTGTGTGATGTGGCCGCAGAGTTTGCCGGGGTAAATCTTAACAGGTCCGTAGCCTGCGCCACTTGGGAAGCGCCCGAATGCATGCCAGCTTTTATTTGTGTAGCGCATGTGGTGGTACGTCAGCCTGCGGCCAGAGGGGAGGATGATCTGAAACAGGTTTTCCTCTTTGAAGATAAACTTCACATGGTCGTTGACCGGAACAACCTTGCCCACATTCTTGTAGGCGAAAGAAACTGCGCGGCCAATTCGATCCCAGAACTTCACCACCTTGGGGGAGTTCTTGCGATATGCGGTAACTGTGCTTTGCGCTTCGTTGTCACTGATCTGCACATCGTAGGTCATATCCAGCATGGACTGAAACCCGTATCGGCCCAGCCCATAGCCGCAACCAAGCACGGTTTGTTTACCCATGAAGCGCTCATTGGCTGTGATCTGCGCTACAGGTTTGTGGTAGATCGCTGCGGCCATGCGCTTGTATGGGTCGCCCCCGGCGCGGAACACGTCCAGCGTTTCCTGATCGTCAGAAAGCCAAGCCAGTAGCCGTGCTTCTATCTGGCTGTAATCCCCGATACACATAGGCGCGCGGATTAAACCCCTGATCATATCGGCCAGATCAGGTAAGCCATCATAGCAATAATCGAACAGCCCCTGATCCAGAAGGGTGAAGGCCGCATCCTGTTTCGCGCCCATACCGCGCGGGAGGTTCTGCGGCTGCATCCCCCGACCAGAGAACCGCATGGTGCGCTCGGCCCCCGCGTACATGAAGCCTTCGTGTATCTTGTCTTGCTCTGTTGCCAACCTCAACATGGTCGTGACTTTGTTCATGGAGGTTTTGGCAAACTCCTGACGATACCGTGCCACTTTGTATTGGTCAGGCGGCAGGGTTTCGTCTTTCAGCAAGTCACGCAGCGGAGCCTTGGCCACGCTATCAATGCCAAGGAACTCTGCGATCTTAGCTGGCTGCGAGAGCGTGAAGCCGAACTCTGCGTCGATCTCATCAGACAGGCGCGTCTTGTGTGCGTCGGCTGCGGCTTTCATTTGCTCGGCGGCGGTGCGGTCGAAAGGCATTCCGCGTTTGTTCATCTTGAATGTCGCGCTAAAGATTGCGCGCTCGCGGGGGGATAGCGGCGGGATGTTCTTCATTGCATGGCGCGCGACCTTCACATCCCGGTCGCAATATTTGTAGAGGCGGTTGAAATCATCCGGCTTGGTATTCGGACGCCAGAATAAATCGGAGTTATCCTTAGAGGGGCGGCGGGGTTTGGAGAGTTTCAACATGATGCGGTTGCCCTCCATATCTTTGTCATAGCCGAAGAATGCGCCCAACGGTTCTAGCGCGCCGGGGAGACCATAGGCGCGAGCGGCGGCGGCGCTATCCACCATTTCTTCGACGGGGATTTCCAGCCCTGCCACGTAGCGCAGGATATAATACTCAAACGAGATGTTGTGGAAACACTTTAGTAATTCGGCCTTAGAGAGTTCTGGTACAGTCTCAAGAAGTCCCGTGTCGTCTGTCTCAAGCCAGCGGCGAACAGGTTCGTCACCTTTGGCGAAACTCGCGCACATGATTTCAGTAGAAGGATGGCAGGCGTAGTTGACTACGCCTACCTTCTCTAGATCAACCTCTGATCTGGTTTCCAGATCAAGGAAGAATAGCTGATCAATCCATGAGGAATTCATCATCATCCATCGCATCGAAGTCATCGTCAGCGTTGGCTGCGCCGCCAAGACGCTCGCCCTCTTTAACAAGCTGGACGTTGTTCAGCCCCGAAGCAACGCCACGGTTTCCGTTCACGTCAAAGCCGAAGAATGCGACAGAGATGTTGACGTAACAGCCAGACCAGATTTCGCTGTCATCAAGCAGCGGGTCCATCGCGCGGTCAACAACTTGCGGCTTGCGTTTCGAGGATGCGTTGAAAAACACCATGCCGTCGTAGACCGGATCATCGTCATCTTCATCCTTGGTCCGCAGCGGGATTTTCATGCTCTTGGGCTTGAACTTCGCGCCGAACTTTTCTTTCCCGGCTTCGTTGATCACCTCGCGGAGCTTCTCCATTTGCGGGTGGTCTTCTGGCATAATGATCTGCGCGCTATATTTCAGATCGCTGTCAGGATCATTATTGTTTGCGGGACGGGATTCGAAAAGGTTCGCGTAGGAGATGCGAACATTCTTGAGGATTATCTTATTAGCCATTTTGGTTTTCCTTGGTTTTGAGTTTACGGTTTTCGTAGTGCGTAGTCTCTTCTACAGTGCTGAGAACTCGCTGTCAACATGCTCCTCGCCTTCGCCATCTTTTGCGATTGCGAGACCCGGCTCGGGGTGCATGATGTGTTCTGCGAGAACGTCTTTGCCGACCAGCTTGGCCAGCGATGACTGCGCCGCCATCTTGCGCGGTGCAATATCGTCAGGGTCGAAACCCTGTTCGATCAAGGCTGCGAAAGTCGCGTCTTCGTCTTTGTATTTGGCGCGTGGCTTGGTCTTGGAGAGCATCCAGCCCGGTATCTTCTGGCCGCTTGCCAATCGGTCCAGTGCTTCCTGTTTGGCAGCTTTCAATGCTGCGGTGATTGCCTTCTCTTTGTTGAGTAGCGTGGCCAAGTCTTCCGGTGACGTGTGGTTCTCCGCAGGGTCGGTGATGTGGCTCACATCGTCAAACGAGAAGCGCAGGAACGCACGGCACGCCCCCTTGCGTGGACACCATTGGCATTGTGTATCGCCGGGAATGAATGGCGGGTTCTGCGAGAACGCATCCGCGATTGCGGCACGCGCACTGGTGCCGAAGTTGGTCACTGCGCTTTTTGTCACCTTGGCAATCTTCACACCACCAGCGGCGGGTTGGATGATCACGTTGCGCATCTTCTTGATAGGAGGGCCTTCATGTACGAACAACGCGCCAATGAGATACATCATTGCTTGCGCGTTGTTCTCAGGCGAGACCGGATTGCGCCCGAACTTGGCGTCGATCACCCAGAGTTCATCGCCCTTGGTGGCCACAATATCGCTGGTGCCCCAGCACAGATCAGGGTCATTCATGCCCAGCGCTTGCCCGATTGGTAGCCGGATTTCAGTTTCGAGCGTGTCAAAGCTCTGCGCCAGTGTCCAATCCGTGACTTGGTGAACAGCGTCCAACATAAAAGGCGTGATGTGGATGCCGTTGGACGCGACTTCGGGAGGGTCTTGCCAGTTCAGCAGATACTCGACTGCCTCATGTTGGGCGGTGCCTTCCTCGGCTGCGCGGTTGGTCGTGTCTTCGCCCTTATCTGGCAGAAAATAGCTACTGAATTGCAAGGACGCAGGGCAGGCCATTACGCGCGAGAAGGATGACGGGGAGATTTTTGCGTGATGTTCAGGCATTAGATCAACCCCCTTTCCAGCGCGAGCCATTCAGGAATGGTCACTGTAAAGACGCCATTGCCCATAGGCTCGACCTTTTCGATCTGAGAAGTGGGGAGCCACACCACCTCGTCTTCTGCGGAGAAGTCATAGCCGACTGCGTTTTCGCCTTCTGCTACAAACTCGCCAATGAGGTCTACAAAAAGTTCCGGCATTACAACGCTCCCAATTTGGTTACGATTTCTGCGCCATGCGCTTCGAGATCAATCTCTGCAAGGCGTTTACCGAAGGGCAGGAGAACAGCGTTGATCGCCTTCTTTGTTGCGCCTGTGTCCAGAGCAGCGGCGATGTGTTTGCGCAGTTCATCCACAGTAACGATAGTATCGGGGGATGTATCCTCTGCAGGGGGCGGCGCGGGTTGTTCTTTTTGCGGGTCCAGAAGTGCGGCCATTTCTCGGAATAGCCGCGCGAGTTCTTGTGTTTGTTTCTTTGTCATTTGGTTTTCCTCTGTTGCGGTTTCGTAGTGCGTATGCTATAACACGGCACGAAACGAATGGCAACACAGGAGATATGCGATGCCGGATTTCACAAAGGATCAAGCGCGTGCGCTTGAGGATTTCGACAATTTCAGATACGGTTTAAACGATAAGACAGTCTTCGCGCTGTTAGGATACGCGGGGTGCGGGAAGAGTTTTACCGCTGCGCATATGCTAGGAGAACTTGGTGAGGATGAGCGGGTGCTGTGGATGGCTCCGACGTGGAAAGCCTTGGAGATTAACCGCAAGTTCATCTCAGGTATGGACATACGCATCGACAAGATCGGTCTGAATAATGCGAAAGAGCATGATGGTTTTGTGTTGAGTACGATACAAAGCGCGCTGGGCATTGGCCCGGTGATCGGCGGCGAAGAAGAGACCGGGAACAAGCAACAATTCGGCGCGATTAAGCCCGAGAAAATCACAAAGTGGCGTCCAAGGATGATCTTTGTTGACGAAGTGTCGATGGTGTCGTGGCGACACTTGAAACAGTTGATCGGGCTGGCGAGGCTTATAGAGGCGCAGGTCGTATTGATCGGTGATCCCGGCCAGCTTCCCCCTGTCAACGAGAAGGAAATCCCGTGGGATAAGATACAGAATAAGGCGATGCTGACTGAGATTGTGCGCCAGAGCGGCGGGTCGAATATCCCGGCGCTGTGTGAGGTGGTACGCAAAGGGCAGAAGCCTATATGGGAGAGTGTCGGGGATGTAGAGGTTTGCGACAACTCCGCGCGTGCGTTTATGGACAGGTTGCAGCCGCTGGCATTTGAGGAGGAGGACAGGTCTGTGTATCTGGCCTATCGGAATACGATTGTGGATGCGATGCAAGAGAGGGCCTGTATGAAGATGTACGGGCATGGCCGGAGCGTTGTTGACGAAGGCGAGATTATACAGGCGCAAAACACCATCTATTCGCCTGACCAGTTCCGCCCCCCGCTTATCACCAATCAGGAGCAGCTTGTCGTGCAGGCTGTGGAGCGGGGGCAATACGGGCGCTTTGGCCGGATTGTCACGGTAAAGAAACAGGATGGTGAGGTGGTGCCTGTCGAGGTGCTGACCCTGCAGAGCGAGTTTGAAGAGTGGAAGCGGGTTGTTCGGGCTGCGAAAACCGAAGCGTTACGGATACAAAGCGACTACAATAGCGGCGGGGCTACGTTGAAGAGAAGTATCGACGCGGCGCGGAGGGCGGCGTGGCGTGTATTCTATGGGCTGCGGGACCAGAGCGTGTTGCTGTTCGCGCACCCATTTGCGCTGACCATTCACAAATCGCAGGGGAGTACCTACCGAGAGGCGTTTGTGAATTATGGTGACGCAGAGCGCGCGGGTCCGCGCGGGATGTACGTCGCCTGTTCGCGGCCAAGTGACAAATTGGTGCTAGGGTGATACAAAGAAATGGCCGCTTCCGAAGAGAGCGGCCATTTTGAGTAGTGACAACAAGGAACAGAAAGGAAGTGGTGTCATGGGTGTTATAGCGCGTGAGAATACAATAATCAAGTGCGAAGAAAATTGGGGTTTGTTCAGGGTCTTTGAGGGAAAGAAACCCGGTAAGAAAAGCAAGAAACCTATAGCGGTACATTCGCCTGATTGGCCAGCAGCGGTCAATCAGGCGTTTTTGTTTTCGCGAGAAGAGATTGTCGAAGAGTGGGAAAGGTTAAAGGGGGAGGGCTTTGACGTTCTGCCGGGGTATTTGCCGCGCGAGGGCAGCGAGTGGATTGTCGTGGATTTGGATGATTGTGTCGGCGGTTGGGGTGATGAGCTGTTGGAAGGATACGAGGGGTATCAGGAGAAAAGCGTTTCAGGGACAGGGTACAGGTTGCTGATGCCACGCGAGGATGGCGACGAGGAGAAGTTCGGCAGCAGCGGCGAGAAGAACGGCGTTGGTGTGTTCTGCGACGGGAAGAAGGGCGCGATTGTGCGGCTGGACGGGTCGGGAGATATAGGGGTCCGCGATGAGCGGGTGCTGGCGGCGGTGCTTGAACGGCGTGGGATTGTCGGCGGAAAGAAGCGTGATGTTGTTGAAGGGAAGGGATTGGACGATCTGCCCGGTGGCACGTCGATTGAGGACTTCCGCGAGATGGTTCGGGTGGTGCCGAATGTCGGCATTGATCGGTTGACGTGGATCGGCATGAAGAGGGCCGTGCGCGAGAACTTTGAAAGGTGCGATGACGGGAAGTGGTTGGAAGAGGCGAAAGAGCTGTCGGATGCGTGGGATTTGTCGCGTGATGAGGGTGAGTATTTTGAGGGGTTCGATCAGGAAGAGAATGATCGGGTCTGGAATGAGAAGAAAGAGGGCAATATTGGGGCGACCGGGATGGGGTCTTGGTGGCGGCTGTATACGAAAGAGAAGGCCGTTGACGCTGTGAGCGAGGGGGCGGCAGAAGTCCCTGTGCTGTTGGAGGATCAGGACGATGTGCTGGCCCGGTATGTGCTGTGCGCTGGTGAGATTGTCGATCTGTTGGATGACAGAGTGGTGTCTGGTGGCGTGTGGTGGAACATGACCGCCAAGGTCAAGTTGGTCTGGCAGAGCGGCAACGGGGTGAAGGTTGTCAAGAGTATGCAGGCCGCGCGGCTGCACTGGTTCGCATCTCACGCGGTGACGTTTGACTACAAGGCGCTGTTGCCGGGACGTGATCGGATCATTGAAGGGGAGATGCTTGTCGCGGGTCGGTTGGAGAAGAGGGCCGGGGTGCGTGGGCTGAATACATGGGTCCGTCCAAGGCGGGGTCGAGGCGGGAGTGGTGGCGTGGGGGTGGGGCGCTGGCAACAGCTTGTAACCCGCTTCTGCATGGGAGATGCGACGGTGGCTGGTCATGTGATGGACTGGATGGCGTGGCAGGTCCAGCGGGCTGGTGAGAAGATCGGCTATGCGCTGGTGCTGGGGGACAAGGAAGGCGGGACGGGCAAGGATTTGTTGCTGACGCCTATGATGATGGCGCTGGGTCGCGGAGGTAACTGGAACGTGACGCAGGGGGATATTGAAGGGGCGTTCAACCAATGGGTCGAGGGGATCACGCTTGGCGTGGTGCAAGAGGCCCATGTCGGGCGGTGGATGGATAATAGGGTGCTGGCAGAGAAGTTGAAGACGCTGATTTCGGGTCGGCCCGATACGCTGACGATCAACGCGAAGTTTCGGGGGCCGATGGTGGTGCCGAATGTGTTGAACATTGCGATGGTCACGAACAATGACGACGGGCTTTATATCAAGCCGAAAGATCGGCGGTATTATGTGGTGTGGTCAGACGTGCGGCCCCTGACGAATGAGGAGGGGGAGCGGTACGCGCGCTGGGAGAAAGAGGAAGGGGGGATTGAAGCGGTGATCGAACACCTGTGGACGCGGGATATATCTGGGATAGTGGCTGGTGGTCGAGCGCCGGAGAGTAAAGGTGTGGCGCATCTGGCGCAAGCGAGCGCGCCGGATATGTTGGAGAGCGTCGAGGCGTATGTTGGTGGACGCGATTGGGTCACGTCGCAACAAGTGTTGGATCATTTAAAGGCGGCAGGCGACAGCGAGGTGTTACCTGCCGGGACGAAAAGCCAAGGGCGACAGCTTACCGAAAGTCTGGCTTTTCTGGGGTGGCATCAGGTCAAACTCCCGGGGGATGCGCGGGGACGCATTAAGGCGGGAGGGTTGTACCATAAGGTCTTTGCGCCGGGTGAAGGGGAGCTTGGCGGCATCGAAGTCGTTAGACAGGTGATCGCTGCGGAGAAGTGGTCGGCGCAGTTTGGCCATTTAAAGAGCGTAGGGTAGGGTTTCTTTGGGCCCGCGAAAATCGTTTGCTTTCCGATAGTTACTGGTGTTTAGGGTCCACAGCAACGCGAAAAGGGCCCAGAGAATGTTCTCTCTGGGCCCTGTTTTTTGTCTTTCAGATCAATAGGATACAGTGTTTAGGGTCCTATAGGTCCATATAATACTAATTAAGTTATAGAAAAAGAGAAAAAGGAGAAGAGGAGAGGGTGTAGAGTGTAAAACGAAAGAGAAGAATAGGAGTTCTGTGGACCCGTTTGGGCCCAAGCGATGTAAGTGTTTGTTATTATTGCGGAATTGCGGGGACCAAAGGAAATAGCCGTTTGGGCCCCGGACCCGGTGCTATTTGCGCCAAGTATGGTTGATGCTGTGCGTGTGTTCGTGGGTTATCGGATCGAAGCCTTTCCATACCCATAGTAAGACGCGGTAGGCCAGCGGGTCGATTGGTACGACCCCCCGCTGCCAGCGGGAGACCGTTGCTTGGTCAACGCATAGGATGTCGGCCAGTTCTGTTTGGTTGAGCTTGTATTTGTGGCGTAGCGTTTTGATTAGCGCAGAGGGTGCCATTAGTAGTTCGCCTTGTTTGCGGCGTCACGCATCTCGGTATCTAGTCTTGTTTGCAGGTCAGCCAGTTCTGGCGCAATGCTTTCCGGCACCGCGTCGAACTTGCGCAAGGTCGATAGCATCTCGGAGACAATAGCCAGACCATCCAAAAGCGACGTTAGGCAGGTGTCTAGTTCTTCGTAGTCGGCCTCTGGAACGGTGCGCGCATCTTCGTTTTCTTCGATCACGGCGGCCATGTGGTCAATTCGCGCGAACACGTTAGACAGTTCTGGGTAACGTTGTTTTATGGCAGGGGTCACGGTTGCGTCAGGCTCGGCCATGTTTTCGATTGCAAGTTCTATGTCAAACATTTTCTTGATCCTTTTAGTTGATTGCAAAAAGTATGGCATTGGATAGAGCAAACCATGCCAGCGCCATTGTGAGCGCTACCACAGTGGCGCAAACAATTGTTAGTAGGGTGAGACCTGTCGCGCGTTTGATGCCACTCAGGCGCGCTTTGTGGCGGCGTTGAATACGGGTCATTCCGCACCACCCATTAGAAGTTTTTTCAGTTCAGCTTTGCGCCAACCAGACAGCGCGCCCAATTCGTGCAACGTGCAATCCCAATGTGTATCAAAATACTCAATTACACTTTCAACCGACCATTTGCCTGTCCACATTTTCTGGTTTTCCATTTTCTCAGTTCCTTTTCTGTTGTCGGGAATACCCCGGCAATGTAGCGCGTGTAGCGCTACATTACTGAGCTATCCTAATTTGACTAGAATTGCGTTAATGCGCCTTGGGTTGCCAAAAACGCCAGAACGACAGCGAGGATGTGCTTTAAAAAATGCGTGTTCCCGTGCTGTGGCTTGATGGCCGTTGTACGTTTCGAACACGCCAAACACATCACCCAATATTGTTGGCAGAGTGAATTTGTTATAGCGCCAACCCGGTGCGCCTGCCTTTTCCGAAAATGAACCGCGCGTTGCAGCAAAATCTGAGTTTTTCAATTCGCGCAAAGCCCGTTCCTGTACTGCTGAAACTTTTAGCTCTTTGCCGTTTATGATGATCGTTTTCATTTTCTCAGTTCCTTTCAAATGTCATGCCATCGTCAAATGTCACGGTTTCGCCATTGGGCAAGGTTGCAAACCAATCGTGGTTTTTCTGGTACACGCTAAAACCTAGGCAAAATTCATTTGCGGCTTGGTTCATTTTGCGTTTGGTGGTCACGGTCTCCCAACCACCAGAACGCAAGGTAATTGTTTCCGCGTTCCATTCCACAATTACGGTATTGCGATATTTAACCATCCCGCTGCCATCGCTTTCGATTACGTCGGTTTGGTATCGGCTGATTTTATCATATGACATTTTCTTTGTTCCTTTTCTGTTTCTGTTGTCGGGATATTCCCGGCATTGCAGCGCATGTAGCGCTGCAAAACTGAGCTATCCTATCAAGCTGCTATTGTTGTACCTGTTTCAGTTTCAAGCCAATCCATAGCGGCTTGCGCGTCTTTACAGGCGCTGAATATAACGCGCGGGGTTTCCTTCATCGCGGCAATCCAGTTATTGAGGTATTGCGCATGATCTGGGCGGGGTGCTGGGCTTATCCCAAATTGCATTGACATAAACACCGCGCCCAATTCTGCCACCAATTCCTCGAAAGCATAATCCTTTGAGCCAAAACGGCTTGCCTTGATCCGATCCAAACGGCTTGCGTGTCCGGTCCAATGTGTTACCTCATGGGCGAGTGTTGAATAGTAGGCTTCACGTGCCGTGCTGGTTTTCGTGCCGTTGAAGTCTTTTTTGTTCGGCATTTGCACGAAATTTGCCATTGGGCTGAAAAATGCTTTATCGCCACCATGCCGCAAATCAACGCCAGCCTTTGCGAAATATTCGTCCATCTCTGGACACGCGATTTCGCTTGGTGCGGCAATTGTTGGAAGTGTTGGCGCGTCATACCCTTCAACCTGATCAGCGTTGAAAACAACGTATGTTTTCAGCATCCAGATTTGTTTCTTTTTGCCGGGCTTGTCTTTATCGTCAACGTCCAGCGGCTTCCAGAATACAATGCGTGTTCCCTTGCTGCCCTTGGCGACTTGCGCGCCCTTGGCCGACCACTGTTTGTACGTTCCCCAAACTGACGTGCTGAAACCGGCTGACATAAGCAAGATAACATTGATGCCACGGTAATTTTTGCCTGATGCGATATTGTGGGGGAAACCGCTTGAACCCTGCCAAGGTTTTACCCAATTTGTTCCGTGCGTTTCCATCAACTTAACGACGCGGTTTGCAACCTCTTCCATGATCTCTTGATTTTTCATTTTCTTTGTTCCTTTTCTGTTGTGATGCTTAGGCAGGGCCATCCTGTCTGTCACATACATAGTATATGCATTGTGCATAAATCAAGCCCAAAAAAGCAAATTCCGGCAAATAATTTTGTATTTTGGGTCTAAAAATGCAAAAATACTGAAATGCAGCAACAAATCAGGCGCAAAAACATGAAAAAACCCGATCCATTCGTAGGATTAGACACTGGCGAGGCTAAATTCGTGATGGAATTGGCGACCGGGGCGACACAATCAGCGGCATTTATTGCCGCATATCCGGCCAAAAAACACAAATTGACCTATTCCCAACAAAAAGGGCATCAGATCGCGCGCAAGCCCAAGATCAAGCTGGCGCTTGAGGCGTATCAGCAACAGTTAAACAGCGACACGGCGATCACGCGCGATACTCTAATTGCCCAACTGTTAGAGCATCGCGAGATAGCAGTGCGCGACAAACAGCTTGGCGCAGCGAATAGCGCAGTGATGAACATCGCAAAGCTAATGGGTCTTGATGTCCAGCGAATAGAGGTGAACCACAACCATCAGCTTGAAACCGAACAAGCAACACAAGAATTGTTTGAACTATTGGGGGGATCAAAGGCGATTGATGTTACCCCGGTAAAGGATCGCGCGACCCACGCGCCCACGGAATTGATCGCGCAGGATGCCGCAGGGGGTGGGGGTGGGGGGAAATCGCGCGCCGGAAAAGTTGTTGCCAACCACTCCCCCACAAAAACACCACTTCAATCCGAAGTTACTGACGTAACGCCACTCGGCGATACTGACGTAACGCCACTCGGCGATACTGACGTAACGCCTGATCTGGTAGAGGAAATATTGCCTTCGCTCGGTTCTTTTGGTAAGGACAAGATATGACTTTACCTGATTTCCACTCGCTGTACTTTGACGTATTCAATATTCGGGTATCGTAATGGACCCCGAACAACTCCGGCAAATGTACCAAAAAGTACAAACCCTCCCTCCAGACGAAATGCGGGAGTTCATCAACAAAGCATCCCCGCAGGTGCAGCACCTTCTGCGCTGGTCGTGGGAAATGAAGGCGCGGCCAGAACAACTCCTACCGCCACAACCTTGGACCTACTGGCTTATCCTTGCTGGCCGGGGCTTCGGCAAGACCCGCACGGGCGCGGAGACCGTCCGCATGTGGGCCAGATCGTTTCGGTTTATCAACCTTATCGGCGCGACCTCTGACGATGCCAAGGATATTATGATTGAGGGTGAGAGCGGGATACTTGCGGTATGCCCCAAGGATGAACGCCCCTATTACAAAAAGCACGAGCGAAAACTTGAGTGGCCCAATGGCGCAATGTCGCTGATCTTCACCGCAGACGAACCGGAACGCCTGCGCGGCAAGCAGCATGAAAAGTTGTGGGGCGACGAACTTGGCGCGTGGCGCTACCCGGAAGCGTGGGATCAGGCGAAGTTCGGGCTTCGGCTCGGTGCCTCTCCGCAAGCCCTGATCACAACCACACCGCGACCTACCAAGATCATGCGAGAATTGGTCCGCGATCCGAATTGTCACGTTACCAAAGGTTCGACCTACGATAATAAACAGAACCTCGCGCCAGCGTTCTTCACTGAAATCATTAAGAAATACGAGAACACCCGGCTCGGCAGACAAGAACTTAACGCGGAGCTTCTCGAAGATACCCCCGGCGCATTGTGGCGGCAGCGGGATATTGATAGTAACCGCGCATCCCGAGAGACCCTGCCCGATATGATGCGGGTGGTGATCGCCATAGACCCCGCCGTGTCGTCTGAGGATAATTCAAACGAAACCGGGATAGTGGCGGTGGCCCTCGACGATGAAAAACATGGCTACCTGCTTGCGGACGAGAGTGGTGTTTATACCCCAGATGAATGGGCGAAGACTGCGCTCTCGCTGTTCCACCGCTTTCAGGCTGACCGCATTGTTGCGGAGAAGAACCAAGGCGGGGATATGGTCGAAAGCATCATCAAGGCGCAAATGCACAATGCCCCGGTAACACTTGTCCATGCGTCCCGTGGCAAGTATACCCGCGCGGAGCCCGTTGCCGCCTTGTACGAGCAGCAGCGCGTGTCTCATGTAGACAAGTTCGACCGATTGGAAGACCAGATGTGCGCGTTCACGCCAGACTTTGACACCAAGAAACAAGGCTACTCGCCGGACCGTGTGGACGCGCTGGTGTGGGGCTTCACATTCCTGTTTCCCCAAATTGTAAAGACAAACAGACGAAACCGTGTTAGACACCAACCTAAGCAGCGTTTTTTCGCGTAAGGAGAACCCAATGTCCTACCTCTTCGGTGGAGGAAGCAAAAAGAGCGAACCCTCCACGCCTCCATCCTCCGCCTCTCAGAGCTTCATCGAGAACATGAAGAAGCGGCGGCAACTCCAAGGCCGCGCTGCGGCGATGCTAACTGCAGGCAATGCCGCGCCTGCTACGGCGAAACGGACAGTCACAGGAACCTGACCTATGATAGATGCTGATCGCGTAATGGCTCGACAAGAGCGAATGGAAGCCCGAAGGGCGAACTGGGAGAGTTTGTGGGAGGCCGTGGCACGTCTCGTCCTCCCGCGAGGCGATGACTTCCGCTCACAACACTCTCCCGGTTCTCAACGCAATCAGCAGCAGTACGATGCCTTTCCGATGGCCGCATTGGATAAGTTCGCCGCAGCGATTGAAGCTGGCACCATGCCTCGGCAGACCTACTGGCACCGTATGTCCACAGGCGATCAGGAGCTTGATGCGGACCATGATGTGCAGGTCTATCTGGAAGAAGTGAACAAAACCCTGTGGCAGGAACGGTACTCACCTTATGGGAACTTTGCGTCACAGGCGCATGAGAAACGTATCTCGCTTGGGTCTTTCGGTACAGGCGGGATGTTGGTCGAGCCCCGTGCAGGCGGCGGGATCAAGTACCGCACACTGCACCTGTCAGAGCTTTATGTGGAAGAGAACGTGGAAGGTATGATTGATACCGTCCACCGGAAGTTCACCCTGTCTGCACGGCAGGCGATCCAGCTTTTTGGAGATGACACACCGCAAAAGATCATCGACAAATACAATTCTGGAAAGCTGGAAGAACGCTATGATTTTATTCATTGCGTGCAGCCGAAGGATGATTTCTCGCTCGGGTTCCAAGCAGAAGGCTGCTACGTTTTCGAGAAGCAGATCATAGGCGAGAAGCCGGAACAATTCCGCTCAAACCCCTATATCATCTCTCGTTACTCGGTATCGACCCGTGAAGTCTATGGGCGATCCCCGGCGATCCAGCTTCTGCCTGACATTTCAATGTTGAACGAGATGCGCCGGACAGTGATCGAAGCGGCGAATATGGTCGTGGATAAGCCCGTTCTGATGCATGATGACGTGTCGGAGTTCGACCTCACACCCGGCGCGCGTAACCCCGGCACTCTGGACGATAATGGGCGGCCCTTGGCTATGCCGTGGGACGCAAACCCGCGCGTTGATGTGGGCCTAGAGATGATCGCGGACACCCGCGCACAGATCGACGATGGGTTCCTCGGCGTCTACTTCCGTGTGCTGCTTGAAAACCCGAACATGACTGCGACACAGGCGATGTTGATCGCACAGCAGCAAGGCCAGATGACTGCCCCGACTGTGGGCCGCTTGCAGAATGAATGGCTCGGCCCCATGATCCGCAGGGAAAGCAGCATCCTCTATGCGCAAGGCAAGCTACCGCCTATGCCAAACATACTCCTGCAGCGCCGCAAGCCGTTGGAAATCTTGTACGAAACACCAATGACCCGACAGGCGAAGAACGAAGAGGGCGTCGGTATCCTGCGTGCCTTCGAAGCGCTGGCAGGCCCAGCGCAGGTGGACCCAACAGTGTTCGACAGGTTCAACTTTGATGAAGTTGCGAAGATCGTAGCGGATGTGAATGGCGTCCCTGCGCGCGCGCTCAAGTCGCCAGAGCAGCTTGAAGAGGAGCGCGAGCAGAAGCAGGCGCAGCAGACCCTCGGGGATGTTGTCCAAGCCGCGCCCGTGATGGCCGACACGGCGAAAACCTTGGCTGAAACTCAGCAGATGCTGACACCATAGGAGAGTAAAATGGCGGATTTTAAAGGCACTAAAACAGGAAAATCAAAACGTATTGGCCGTTTGCCGAAAGCGCCGTACTCGGTTCGCAAAGGCCCAACTATTGCGAATATGGTGGGGCCTTCTTTCGCCAGCGCGACTAAAGGTACACCTCTCGCGCCTGTTGGTGGACCGGGTACACAACTTCCCCTCACACGAAAAGCTAACAGAGCGCTTCGAAAGATGGGCATTAAGCGCGGCGGAGATAAATGACCGAAATTGAACGCGCTTATCGCGCTCTCTTCCTAGAGGAAGACGGTTCCCTCAAGCCCGAAGGCGAGGCGGTCCTGCGTGATCTGGAAAAAGAATGTGGGTGGATGGTATCTCTGATGCCGACTGCTCCTGATGGCCACGTTGATCCTCTTCGTTTGGCCGGGGTGTATGAGAAGCGAAGAACTTATGCCCATGTAAAGAAACGCATCTTCGCACCAGCCAAAGGTAAATAAATGTCAGAAGAAGTAACTCCGGCCCCCGCCGATCCGGGACAAGCCGCTCCTGCCCCAGTAGAATGGACAAGCGGCTTTGATGACAATCTGAAAGGTTACGTGGAAAACAAAGGGTTCAAAGACCCGGCAGCGTTGGCCACCTCCTATCAAAATCTTGAAAAACTCCACGGCGTTGGCGCTGATCAACTCCTGAAACTCCCCACGGATATTTCCGACCGGGAGGCGATGCAGCCTGTCTACAACCGACTTGGGATGCCTGAGCAGGCAGATGGCTACACCCGTGCTATTCCTGATACATTCAGCGAAGATGTATACGGCGCACTTGCAGGCAAGGCGCACGAGCTTGGGCTTGGCAACCAACAATTCCAAGGGCTGCAGGAAGTGTTCACCGAACAAGCCAACACCATCATGGAGCAACAGGACGCACAGTCTGCAGAAGCGTTTGATGCGTGGCAGAGTTCTAACCAAGAAGGCTTCCAGAACGCTGCGCGGGTTATGGCCGAGGTGGGCATGACCGAAGAAGCGGTTGAGAGTGTTCTGTCTGGCGACAAGAGCGCGCTTTATGACTTTCTTGCGAAAGTCGGCGCACGTACAGGAGAAAGCACTGTGGTTAATGGTGATCCTCCCGGTCAACAATTCACTATGTCTGCCGAAGGCGCAAAGGCGAAGATTGGGGAGCTTATGGCTGACGAAACTTTCTACAAACAATACAACCACCCCAGTAAAGCAACTCGCGAACCTGCTATCAAACGGATGGAAGAGTTGCAAAAAATCGCTGCGGGAGAAGGATAATTGACTATGTTTGAACGTGAAGTTAGAATGCGGTCAATAGAAGCCCTGTCTGCAATGGGCGTCCGCGAAGCGCAAAGACTTGTGCGCGATGCGGAAGTGTTGACAGATTGGGTTATGGCTGGCGAGGACAAGGCATTGCCCCCGAAGTCGGCCCCTAAGCTCGGAGATAAAGGCAAAGCCTCCTCCTGACACCGGAAAAGACTGGGGCTGACGAAGCCTAAAATCGCAGAGACGGCCCCAGTTAGGACAAGCCACCCTCGATTGTTTGAAACAATCTAAGGAGAAACGGCAATGTCCGTTAATGTACCAAATCACTTTGTGACACAGTACACGACAAACGTCGCGCACCTGTTGCAAATTCGTGGGGGCAAAATGCGCCCCTATGTCAGCGAAGACACCCACTTCGGGGAAAGCGCTGTTCCGGTTGATCAGTACGGCTCCGTTGAAATGCAGGAAGTAACTACACGGTTCGGCCCTATGCCGCGTGTAGATGCCTCTGTTGATCGGCGTTGGGTCTATCCGACCGACTACAATCTGCCTCAAATGGTAGACACTTTCGACAAACTCCGACTTATGGTCGATCCGCAGGGGCCGCTGGCTCAAGCGGCGGCGATGGCGGCTGGGCGTAAGATCGACACCATTATCTCGGATGCGTTCTATGCAGACGCGAAAACAGGTAAAGCAGGTGGCACTACCACCAGTTTCGACACGACAAACCACCGTGTTGATGCTGCAATTGGCGCTGCGGCTGATACCGGGCTGAACGTGGACAAAATCCTACGCGCTGTACGCATCATGGAAGATAATGATGTGGACACCGAAATGGAGCAGCCATGTATGATGATCACACCACAACAGCATGAAGACCTGAAACGGCAAACCCAAGTGGTCAACACCGACTACTTCACCAAAGAAGGCAAGCCTGTCTTCGCTGGTGATGGCCGTATCTCGGAATTTGCTGGTGTTCACATCATCATTTCACGGCTGACACCCAGCAACTCAAGCTACCGCCTTGTACCTATGTGGGTGCGCTCCGGTATGCACTTGGGTATCTGGGATGAAGTGTCTGCGCGTGTTGACGAGCGTCCCGATATTGAGGGGGTTCCTTATCAGTTAGCTACGACGCTGACGATGGGTGCGACCCGCCTTGAAGAAGGCCGCGTAATTCAAATCGAATGCACGGAGTAATATCATGGCAGACCTTGATAGCACACTGATCAGCAACCGCGCGGCAACCCCGCGTGTTGCTAACGAGCCTTACAATGACGCGAAGATGAAAACCACTGGCGTTGGTATTGTGGAAGTTTCGACTGCCACGGATGCTGATGACGAAATCCGGTTCTGCCGGGTGCGGTCCAATGCGATGATTAAAAGCGTTCTTGTTTCGTCTGATGCTGCAATTACGTCAGGAGCGATTAACCTCGGTATCTATCGCACTGATGATGATGGTGGCGCAGCGGTTGACGCTGATTTCTTCGCTTCGGCGTTGGCAGTCGGCGGTGGTCTGACCCTTTCGGAAGCGGCGCACGAAAGCGCTGTTTACGGGATCGAAGACCGCGACAAACCGCTTTGGGAAGCTCTTGGCCTCTCAGCAGACCCTCAACTGTGGTACGACGTTACGGCTGTTGTCACCACGGATATGGGCGCAGGCGGTACGCTTTGTTGCGAAGTCATCTATGTTGATGGTGGCGCGTAATGGCAGTCCGTTACTACGGAGTTGCAGTCGGGGGCCAAGATGCCCCCGACGTAACCATCGACACATCCACTACCTCTTCGGATATTGAACTGGCGGTAGATGATACCAACCTCACGGCAGGCGGTATCACCAAACGACAGTTTGTTCGATTGGCACTTGAAGCAATTATGCAATCGGTCGAGGAAGACAGTGGCCTTTAACCCCTAGCCTCGCCTCACATCGCGGCGGGGCTTTAATCCTTTGGAGGATACATGGCTGTTACCGCTGTTGATATCGCGAACCGGGCGCTGAGTATGCTTGGTGAAGCTCGAATTACCGCACTCACGGATGATAACAAACAGGGCCGCGCCATGAATGCGCGGTATACGCTTTTGCGGGACGCGGAACTTGCAGCGTATCCTTGGCGTTTCGCCGTTAAGCGAAGCCTGCTCTACTCTTCTGGCGCAGAGCCTGAGTGGGGTTATTCCAATGTTTACGGTCTCCCGAAAGACAACCTCAGAACAATCAAAGTTGGCGGGGATGCGGTGAACGCGCAGGCCGTTGGCGTGATGTATGAAAGCAGCGGATATTCGTCAGGACAAAGGGCAGCGTATGAGATCATCGCGGGGGAACTCCACACCAATCTTTCGTCGCCTGTGGAATATGAATACATTGCGAAGATCACCGACCCAGATAAATTTGACCAGCTTTTTGTGGAAGCGCTTGCCGCGAAGCTGGCAGAAGACGCAGCGGAAGAGTTGACCCAAAGCGATGCTAAGAAGAAATACGCGCTGATGAAGTACAGCGAAACACTTAGTTTAGCGCGGCGAACTAACGCGCTGCTTCGCCCTCCCCGAGAATTTGCGGCAGGCCGCTGGCACCGGAGCAGGCTGGTTGGATGAGTAAATTTTCCCCTCCAATCAATGCACTAAATGCCGGGGAATGGGCTCCCCTGCTCAACGGGCGTACTGATCTTGAAGGATATTCTTCGGGTGCGATAACGCTTGAGAATTTTATTCCCACAGTCCAAGGCCCCATAACACGACGCGCAGGCTCCGCGTTTGTTCGTGCGGTGAAAGATAGTTCGGACAGAACATGGCTGGTGCCGTTCATCCGGTCCCGTAGCATCGCCTATATGATTGAGTTTGGCGATCTGTACTGCCGTTTTTATTACCAAGGATCGCCTGTGGTGACAGGAACAACCGCCACCATTACCGGGATCACGGCGGCAAATCCTCCTGTTGTGACCACTTCCGCAGCGCATGGCTATTCGGATGGCGATGACGTTTTCATCTCTGGTGTAGATGGGATGACAGAGGTTAACGGGCGGTGGTTTATAGTGGCCAACAAAACGGCCACCACTTTCGAGCTACAAACCATCCATAGCCAGAATGTTGATGGCAGCGGGTATACGGCGTATTCCGCAAACGGAGAGACCGATACCCCTTATGAAATTGTAAGCCCTTACTCCGCTGCGAACCTCGCAAGCTCAGATGGGGCAGAACTGAATATCGACTTCGTGCAAACCGGGGATGTGGTCTATATCGCGCACAGAGGCGGCACCGTGAAACCCCAGACGCTTTCCCGTACAAGCGCAACCTCTTGGGCCTTTGCGGACCACGAACCGGATGACGGCCCGTGGCTGGACATAAACGCAGGGGCCACAACTATGTACGCCTCGGCTCGAACAGGGTCGATCACGATTACTGCCAGCACGTCTGTTTTCACTGCGGATGACGTAGGGTCGCTTATCCGTATCTATGAAGAAGACCTTGTTGCTACGGATGAATGGGAAACAAGTAAATCATATAAACTTCCTGATTGTGTGCGGTCAAATGGGCGAGAATATCAAGCGGTTAATGTCTCCTCGCATGCCTCTGGTACTTGGCCCCCTGAACACACTATTGGGGTAGTGATAGATAATCACGTGGAGTGGGAATACAGCAGTCCCGGCTATGGAACTGGCCGCATCACTGCGCAAAGTGGAACGACAGCAACGGTAACAGTTTTAACAACATTCCCGCAAACTGTGATTGGTTCCGGCAATACGTCTGTTCTATGGCAGAAAAGCGCGTGGTCAGAGGCTAACGGCTATCCAACTTGTGTGACGTTTTTCCGCGAAAGACTTTGCTGGGGGATGGCTCAACGCCTTGATATGTCCGTAGTGGCGGCTTTTTCGAGCCATGCTACCGATGACGCAGGAGAGGTATTGGCGACAAGTGCAATATCTGTAACCACTCAATCCTCAGAAACAAACAATATTGTAGGATTGGTAGAAGGTACAATCTTGATTGTTAACACAGAAGGCGCAGAGTTTACTGTTGATGCGCCTGCGGCAACAGAGCCTCTTGGGCCAAACAATATCAGGGTTTCCCGGCAAACCTCTTACGGGGCGCATCCTGTTCGGCCATTTCGGGTGGATGAAAGCGTTCTCTTCGTACAAGCGTCAGGGCGTAAACTTCGCGCACTAACCTACACTTTCGAAGCGGAAACATTCCGTGCGCCGGATATGCTTGTTCGCGCGGAGCATTTGGGAAAAGAAAGTCATCTGACACAAGTGGTACGGCAAGAGGAGCCGAACCAAACGATGTGGATCACGCGCGAAGATGGAGTGCTTCTGTCTTTCGCATTTGACACAACGCAAAAGGTCCGCGCGTGGGGGCGGCATACACTCGGCGGCACAACTTCTGTTGTGGAATGTTTGGCGGTAATCCCGTCCACGGATTTGCGCAGTGATGAAGTCTGGATGATTGTATCGCGGACGATCAACGGTGGCACGTATCGGTACATCGAATACCTGCAGCCCGAACATATAGAAGGAGGTGATCTTGAGGACGTGAAGTACGCGGACTGCATGCTGACTTATGACAGCAGCGCAACAACTACGCTGTACGGGCTCGATCACCTTGAGGGTGAAACAGTAGGTGTGCTTGGGGATGGAGCACAGCAAACCGCTGTGGCAGTTTCCAATGGAGAGGTTACGATAACCAGCGCGAGCGTGGCGCAAGTGGGGCTGACATACAATTCAACGTATCGTTCCATGAACATTGATGTGCCTACCAGAGATGGCACTGCGCAGGCCAAAACCAAACGAATAACAGACGTTACTTTCCGCGTGATTAACACGATTGGCGGCACGGCAGGCCCCGACGCAACCAATCAAGATGCGCTCGCGGACCTCTCCAATGGCTCGCTCTATAGCGGCGATGCGCATCTAAACTGGCCTGCAGGCTATGAAACTGATGGGCAAATATGGTACGAGAACTCAACGATGTTTCCGGCCACCATAACGTCAATCTTTCCACAGGTGGTAACAGAGGAGGAGCGGTGATGGAGTTTGTACCTATGAAATCTGAACATGCTCTACTTTTGAAAGACCTTCTAGGTGTCCATGCAGAGGCGCAAATTACCGAAGAGATTGCGAAAAATGTAGAAACCAGCGGTGATGCAAGAACTGCAATTGCCGATGACGGAACAATTCTTGGCATTGCAGGTATTTCCGAAAAATGGGAAGGCACTGGCGTTGCATGGGCGTGGCTCTCGCGTAAATGGAAACGCCATGCGAGAGCGATCACAAAAGAAATTCAGGCCAATATAAAAAAGTCATCTTTCTCGCGCATAGAGCTTGCGGTTCGAGAAGAGTTTGATGCTGGCCACCGCTGGGCGCGGCTCTTAGGTTTCGTTCTGGAAACCCCCATAGCACGGCGATACGGCCCAGACGGCCACAACTATTCAATTTATGTGAGGTTCACATGAGAGGACAATTCACAGGTTTAACATTCCTCGACCCCATGAAAGGGGTTGTGTGCGATCCTGCAACTCTTGCCATGCTGGGAATGAGCGGCGGCGCTGCCGGGGGCATGGGAGGCGTTGCAAGTGTTCTCGGCCCGGTCCTGCAGGTGTTCGGGGCCATATCCGAAGTGCAGGCAGCTAACGAGCAGTCGGCAGAACATAAGCGCGAGGCGACGGAGGCGCGTGTAGCAGGCCACCAAGAGGCGCAACAAAAACGCAAGGCGAACCGTCAGCGTATGGCGAGAGACCGGGCCGCGCAGATTGAAGGCGGGGCGTACAGCGGCACGGCTCTTGGTTTGGAGAGCCAGAACGCCGCGGCGCTGGAACTCGACGCGCTTATGTTGGAGTACCGTGGCGAGCAAGCGGGGAAAGCCGCGGACTTCCGCGCAGCGCAAGCAAAGCGCGAGGCAAGTCCTTTGAAGATTTTCACTGCGGCGGTAAAGGGCTTCACCAATTTTGATCCACTTAATCTTGCCCCCGGCGGCGGGGCGAGTAGCAGAAGTTACGCGACCGTAGGAAACAGAGTGTACGGGGGCGGCAGGTAATATGGTTGAGATTATCACACCGAAAATCGCGCCGACTGTGCGGCCTGCAGGTCAGGTTTCTCTCGCGCCTGCGCGTGATCTGAAAGCTGCAGGCGCTGCGATGCAGGGTGTGGCGGATAAGTTCTCGGCATATTACGAAGAGAAGGCCAGCGAAGAAGCGGAACTGATCTGGACACAGGCGCAGGTTGATATTGCGCGGAGCTTCAAAGAGGGCAGCAAAACTGCGGGAAACGGGTTCACGGGCGCAACTCTCAAAGAGTATGACGCCTATGTCGAGCGAACAATGCAAACAGTCCCTCTTCGGCAAGTGGACAACATGAACCACAACTTTGCCAAGTATCGGATACAGCTTGAGGCAAAGGCGTTAGAGCGCGAGGCAGCAGCGCGTGCAGCAGCACGTGCAGCAGCGCAGGCGAAGATCGCGGAAAACCGTGGCCACGCCATGTTGGAAGACCCCACATTCGAGAACTATCAAAGGCTCTCAGATGGCCTCCCCGAAGGGGAACGCAAGCGCCTTTTCGGTATTTGGTCCAGCACTGTTATGTTGGAGGGCGACAGGTTTGCGCATGAAAGTCTGAAAGGGTTAGTCGAAGATGCAGATACGTTTAAAGGTATTATGTCTCCCGCAGAAGAGATTAAGTTCCGCAAGAGTATGAAATCCGCTGAAAATCGTTTCGCGGTCGAGGATGAACAAGCCACTAAAAAGATGCTCTCAGACGCACTGGCGGTTGCCGCCCATACGGGCGAAGCTGATACTTCTGTTGTGGAAGATTTCATCGCGGAAAGCTACATGGATGAAGCCACGCAGAGCGAGTACACAAAACAGCTAGAGGAAACGATACCTTTTGCCGAAGCGACTTTCGATATTCGCAGTCAGCCCATTTCTGAAAGTAAAACATATCTGGAAGGTATAACCGCCGAAGCGAATACTGCAGAAGAGTTTAAGCGCGTAGGCATGTATCAGGCTGCGCTTACCACGCACATGGAAGCGTTGGATAAAGACGCGGCTGGATATGTCCACGCGCTTGATCCACGGATGGCCGATATGCTTGCGGACATGGACAAGATTGTTGATCCAGCGGCGAAACAAGCGGCGCTTGAAGCATACTCTGCGGGTATGGATTTGAAATATACTGAGCTTGGAATTGCAGAAGATGCGCCACGGCCTCTCCTTCCGAATGGGAGAGCGGAAGCTATTGTGGAAGACTTCAACACTAAAGAGAACGGACTGACAGGACTTGAGGCTTCTGCTTTTGTGGAAAGCTGGGGCGCAGAGAAAAAACGGGTAATGCAGGAACTTTTGAGCGCCGACCTAAGTCCTTTTGTTGCTGCTCAAATCTGGCGCAGTGAAGATAACCTTGTTGTGGACATGATCGCGCGTGCGAAAAACGCAGATCGGCAAACAGTGGCAGACAGCTACAATGCAGCGATGGGGTCAAAATCCGAATCAACCGACTTGAGAACCGAGATATTTAACGGAACAGAAGAGTACGCAGAAGCCTTCATGGCCGGACGCGGACCAGATGCAGGACGGTTTATACGCTCCCTGCAAGACACCGCCTTCGCCACGTACATGACGCACAAAGTAGAAAACGGAGATATGACGGTTGAAGCGTTCCTTGGCCGAATGTTTGCAGAGCCGATTGTTGTGTCAGATCACGCGGCGTTAATTGTTCCTGCCGGAACAGATACAGCAGTGGTCGCGTCGAAAACAAACAGATTGATCGCGGATGCCAGTGACGCGCTTGTGCCGTTCATCTCAGAGGAAACACGCAACGCAGTTAGTAGTTTTATGAACCAAGATGTAGATGACGAAGTGATGGCGATAATTCTGCACTCGCAGGGGCGTTTCATTTTGAACGATACGGGAGATGGCGTGGAGCTATCGGCCAATCTGCATGGGGTATCCGTTCCTTTAGGGGTAGAGTTTTCCTTTACGGATTTGAAAGCCTTGTACCCACATATGCCTATTGCTCCAGAGGAAAAACTACCCCCGGCGCTAGTTCGTACTCCAACAAAATCCTTATCGCAACAGTTGTTCTCTAATGAGTGATATTTTCAACTTTAATATCCGGCGTAACCCTCTACTTGAGGCGTCCCTTCCTTATGAGATGCAAGTGAGCCTTGGCTCAGAGCTTCAACAGATTTGGGAAACACCCCAAATGACTGATCTCATAAGGAACGAGCATCTTATAATGCAAGATGTTCCGTACACTCCAGAAGACAAGACGCGGATGCAGGCAACCCCCGAAGAAATAGACTGGGGTAAACGGTTCATGGAGGCACGCACTGCGGAAGATTTTAATCAGCTTAACACAGAGCGAGAAGCGCTTGCCGCAGCGAGAGAAAACACCAGTGCAGAGATACGCGAACTTGCCATTGAAGAGGGGCGTCTTCTTGGTGTGGATGAACTCAAGCATCTCTATGGAGATTTGCTGGAAGTAGACCGCCCCATGACGCCTACCGAGGCGGCGCTGAAATACACCGGAAAAAAGAAAGAGGCGATCCGGCAAAGTATTTTGTCTCGGGGCCAAGGCGGGTTCGCTGCAGGCGCGGCGAAATTCGGAGTGGCGCTGCTGGATGTGGCGACTGATCCGGTAGAGCTTACAATCGGGCTGGTGTCCACTCTTATCATCCCGTGGACAGGCGGCACCCTTCCCGCTCGATTTGGTGTCGCTGCGTCAGAAGCGTTTGTCGGGTCGGTTCTGACTGAACCTGCGTACTACGCCTTATCTAAACGTCAACAACTAGATTACACAGCAAATGAAGCGCTGCTGAATATCGCCCTAGGAACACTGTTAGGCGGTACGTTGGGCGCAGTTCTTGCGCCACGTTTGCGAGGATCAGAGGGTGCTGCAGGGGATGTGCGAGTTCGTTTAAATGAAGGTACAAACCTCCCCACAAGCAGAGAGCAGGATTTGGCTAATGTCGCTTTGCGGCAATTCGTCAATGATGAAGCGGTAAGTTTCGCCGCGTTTGGCCGCGATATGCGAGGCACCACTTCGCTTGTATCTGTGCGGGGGATTGAATTTCAGCCTGAGTACACGCGCGATCTGCAGCCCATAGGCCCTGTGAGAGACCGCCCAAGGCCCACAGTGCTGATTGTAGATGGGAAGGGCAACCCGAGGACGTTTGACACTCCAGCGTCCGCTATGGCGGCTGCAGCGAGCGTAGGAGGTACGGCACAACGTACTAACACCCCCGGCCTGTACACAATCCGGCGCGATGTGGACGCAGATTTCGTACTGGACGCGGGTGGATCACCCCTGACTTTTCCAAACAAAGCCGCAGCGAACAAATTCATTTCGACTGCACGGAAAGACGGGTTACTTCCGAAAGCCGCTGAACCTGTACTAATCAATCGTGCAGGGGAGCGCGACCTTTTCGGGATTGTGGGCAACACTGACAAAGACGCCAAAGCAATGCTCCGCGCAAAAGGCGCTAATGTTCGCGTACCAAAAGGACCGGATACGCAACAGATCGCCCTTGCGCCTGAACAAGACCTTGCGAGCGTAGTGAAGCCGTTCACCCGTGGAGCGGCTGCGTATGAAAAAGTGGCTACGGATTTTTCAACAGGGAAAGAGCCTGCAGTTTCCACAGCAATTGATGTAAAACACGCCACAGATCAAGAGGTCAAAGACGCTGCGGAAGAGATTGAGAATTTCCGCGAGATGCTGGGAGATGAAGAGGTGACAGAAATCGCGCAGATTGAAACAGAGACAAACGCGCGACTTGCAGGTATTAAAGAGGCAATGACCTGTATGGTGAGAAACACATGAGTAAAAGCGCGTACATGACAGCTTGCGAACAGTCGATCAGCAAAGCGCTGGGCGACACTATTTCGATTGAAGAATTTCAAGATGAAATGCAGGGTATTTCAGATGCAATTGAGCTTGCGCGTGCCAGCAGCGAAGATGTGCAATCTGCGGTCTCTCACGCCAGCAACGATTTAATCAGATCGGCAGAGCGCAGTGCGATGATCCGTAAGCGTAATGCGTACAAAAACAAACTCACAGAGCAAGAAGTGTTTCGCCAGATTGACGCGTCTTACGCGGCTTTTGGTAAAAAGAAAAACAGCCTCTATCACTCTGTCAAAGCTGTTCTGGTCGGAATGAACACACCTTTTACCGGGGCGCAGCGTTCTGTTGATGGTATATCTCAAGCGCTTAAAAATGAATACTTCGGCGCGCTATCTGCTCGGCTAAGAAAAGAAGACGTCATGGAGACATTCCGTAGTGGAATGAAGCGTGGCAGTGAAATGGAGCATCAAATTGCCGTAGCGGTTAAACACCTCAACACGAAAGACGCAGTAGGGGAGGCTCCGCGTGTAGGCGCAATGGGTTCGCGCGGGTATCAAGACGCGATGAAAATCGCACGGGCGCTAGTGGATACACAAGAGGCATTGCGGCTGCGCCTTAATCGCGCCGGGGCTGATGTACCAAAACTGTCAGGCTTCATGGGTCACCAGATGCACAGCCAGTTAAAAATCCAGCGAAAAGGTTTTGACGCTTGGAAAGCCGTTGCGCAGCGGGAACTAGATTGGGATAAGATGAAAATCCCCGAAGCACGGCGAGAGGATTTCCTTCAAAGCGTCTACAACGCGCAATACACGGGCGTGCGCAAAGAGTTCGGCAAAGACCCTGATCCTCTTGCAGAAGGGTTCAAAGGGAAAAACAATCTCGCCCGGTCTCTAAGCCACAGTCGTTTACTGCATTTTAAGACCGCGAAAGGTTGGCTTGAGTATAACCGTGAGTTCGGCGCAGGGGATTTTCGCCAGAACCTTATTCAAGACCTAGCAATGACAACCAAAAATATTGCGATCATGGAGCGTATGACCACAAACCCTGAAAATTTTCTGGATGGTATGATTGACGCAATAGGGCGAAAGTACCGTGATGAAAATCCCGAAGCGGTCAGGGTGCTGGAAACACGGCGCAACCGCCTGCATAATGATATGGATGTGGTCACGGGCGCTGTTAATTTCGGTTCACATGAAACAATAGCGCAAGTAGGCGAATGGCTGCGCGCGTTGAAAACAATGGCTGCACTTGGCGGCTCTTTCGTATCCGCGCTGACTGATGTGGTGTTCAATGCGAACAATCGCATATATCATGGCAAGAATTTCTTTGAAGCGTGGGGCGATGCTTTCCTTTCACCGCTGCAACGGCTAGGCAGCGAAGATCGGGTGATTGTGTCTGAGTTGCTTGGCGCTGGTCTTGAGATGAAAATGGGATCAATGCTTTCCCGGTTCAGTTCTGACGATTACATGCACGGCGAAACTGCAGGGATGATGAACACGTTCTTTAAGTGGAACCTGCTTGGTCCGTGGACAGACAGCGTTAAGGCTGGCGCAACAATGATCCTTTCGCGTGATCTGGCGATGAACGCGGCCAAGCCTTTTGATGGCTTGTCTGGTGCGCACAAGCGACTTCTGGATTTGTACGGGATCGACGCGAAACAATGGAGCGTAATTCGTCAAGCGGCAAAAGAAGCAGACGATGGGCGCACCTATATTCTGCCGGGAGATATTGACGAGGTTACAGGTAGCGCATTTACCGGAATGTCAAAGTTTCAGCAACGCGAACTGAAAACTCGCGCAAGAGAAAACCTTTTCCTTTTGTATTCCAGTGAGGCCGATTTCGCAGCGCCAACACCGGGAGCGCGGGAGCAGTCCATGATGAAATCGGGACTTACGCCAGATAGTTTTGCGGGGCAAGCAATCCGCATGTTCACGCAATTCAAAAGTTTCCCACTTACTGCGACAACCAAAGTCATGGGCCGCGCGACATACGGCGGCGGGAGCAACATGCAAATGGTCAATTTGCTAGTCGGCTCACTGGTCGCAGGCGCTGCGGTGGTGCAACTAAAAGAGATGGCAAAAGGGCGAGAACCCCGTGACATGGCTACAAAAGAGTTTGCAATCAAAGCGTTTTTGCAAGGCGGCGCGGCGGGGCTTTACGGGGATTTCTTGCTGGCTAAACACAATGAGTATGGCGGGGGGCTTCTTGGTAGCATAGCGGGGCCAGTGCCTGCCGATATTGAAACCATTTTGCACACAGCACATGATGCTTTGATACAAGGCGATACTTCGCAATTCGGGCGCAATGCAGTGCAGCTTCTTAAAGGTAATGTCCCCGGCTCAAACCTGTTCTATACAAAGATGGCGACGGATTACCTTTTGTGGTATCAACTGCAGGAGCTTGTGAACCCCGGTTACGTGAAACGAATGGAGCGCAATCTCAAAAACAGAACCGGGCAGGAGTATGTAGATTTGCCCATTGTTGGTACTCCCGCTGAGACAATAAAAAGAGGAAGCGGTTTTGAGTAGAGAAAACTCTTTCACGCTGGCCGATGACGCGGAGAACTCTTTCACGCTGGCCGACGACGCGGAGAACGCTTTAGTTTTGGTCGATGTAGGGGGAAACTTCTTCGCATTAGACGACAGTGGAAATTCTGTGGTACTTACAGTATAAAGGCAGTCATCATGGCAAACACAGACGTTTTTAATATCAAGAGAAATGACACGGCCCCGGCGATTTCGGGAACGTGTAAGGATGCTGACGACGCGGCGAAGAACCTCACCAGCGCGACGGTGCGCTTTCACATGCTGGATGATGACGGGGAGACCGTGGTGGATGAAGCGGCAACCCTTACCGATGCAGCCAACGGCATTGTAAGCTACGCTTGGGCGGCGGCGGATACTGACACTGCAGGAGGTTTTCGCGGGGAGTTTGAAGTCACCTATTCTGACAGCACAATCGAAACTTTTCCTAACCGGGGGTTTATCCCCATTCGCATATATGAGGACTTACTGTAATGGCGCAAGATCAACAAACCATAACCTGCCCTGCGGATACGTGGACGCAGCTAACCAACGCAAATGTAACAAGCATCACCTTTGAGGTTCTTTCAGGGCAGGTGTATATCCGCTTCACGACAGATACGACAACGCCCACAGAAGACCACGGCATTGTCTATACCCGTGGCGCGGGGGAGTTACAAAAAGCTATCGCAGACCTCACCTATCTTGCCAGCGCAGATCGCGTGTGGGCCAAACCCGTGTCAATAAGTGGTGCAAATTCAGACCAAGCTGCGGTATTTGTGGATCATGCCTAATGGAAACGCCTTTCGGATTTAAATCGCTCTCTACAAAAAAACCATTCAACATACTGATACCCTACAACTCTTACGCTGTTGGTGGAGTTGTACCATATACCATCGCTGACTTTATTGAAGAACGATACGTCGAAGATGGGTCGCGCACCACTTTCGCTGGTCTCTTCACCGCCACCCGAACAGGTCCATCAGTGATGACTGACAGCGACGGTCTGTTGAAGTGGTCGCCGCATAACCACCTGCCAGACGCCGAGGGAATGTCTGGGTGGTATGACGTAAATACCGCATCTTCTAGTGCTTCAGGGGGCGTTCTTACTGTCAACCTACCCGCAACAGATGATTATACTTCTGTTGCCACGGGTACCGTCGCGGTGGGCGTAGGGTCGCAATGGTCTAGCGATATAGAGGTGCTTGGTACGGAGGGGGAGAAAGTCCGTATACGGCTTTCAAGGCATTCTGGCGGTGCTTACGAGGAAGCGTTTAACGATGTAACTCTTTCTGGCGGGTGGGAGTTGGTGGAGGTAAACCACACCTTTGCGAGTGCACAGACAGCACTCCGTGTCTCTGTTTTCCGAGGATCAACACAAACAGCCTCAACTGTTTATGTACGTAAGCCGCGAATTTACCAATCAGACCTCGGCGGTATGGAGAACAACCCAGATACAGGCGACAGCTATGTACCGACTGAGGGCAGTGATGTTTTTCTGGCTCGCCGGGATGCACACGCCTACGTGGCTGGTGCTTGGGTTGAGCAGGGGTTGCTTGTTGAGCCTGAGGCGACGAATGACATTACCGAAAGCAACGATTTCTCAGCCGGACCTTGGACTAATAACAACGCAAGTCTAACAGCTAATTACGCTGTA